>ERZ791852.228-NODE-228-length-44968-cov-5.919934_pt1 | contig 44968 bp, 65 predicted proteins | sample MGYA00510287_ERZ791852 | MGnify/ENA primary metagenome ERZ791852 (study PRJEB30046, sample SAMN00715257) | human gut metagenome | study: EMG produced TPA metagenomics assembly of the A metagenome-wide association study of gut microbiota in type 2... | reverse complement strand
AGGGAAAGGGAGTGATTAAATTGATTGGAGCAATTAACAGCTACCGAGATTTGCGTGATATATGCAGGAAGTATTCAGGTAGTTGCAGGGACTGTCCTTTGGGAAAAGAAGAGGACATTATGGACACACATTGTCCAAGATTGACTGAACCAAGAAGTTGGTCGAATGAAAAAATAACCGATATGGTTGGAAAGATTGGAGGAGCAAAATAACGAATGGAAAAAGGAAAGTTAGAAATTAAAGAAGTGGGAACAATCCACACAAAAGAAGAGCCCAAGTGCATTAACATACGCTCAAGCTCAAAAAATAAACCAATTAAAGATTACCACACTCTGTCAGAAAAGTACAGAGTGCTGAATGAAACAAAAAATGTAGCATTTGGAGTTGTCGTTGCAGTCGTACTTCTAGCCAATGGCTGGATTGAGTTAGACAGCAAAGCATTACAAATATTAGTTGCAGTTCTAATAGCAGGGTTTGCAGCCTTTTCGATTAGAGCGTTGGATGAAGCATTAATGGAGGAATAGAAAATGAAATATATCGTAAAAATAAAGGTCGGCGATTGCGAAGCTAACTTCGGATATGAAGACGCTATGATTGCTGCAAGATTTATGCAGGAAGCGATAGAAACTAAAACAGAAGGACCAGATAGTGTTGAAATTACAATGGAAGCAAGGGAGGAACAGAGTGACAAATAAGGAATATAGAGAAGCGGAAGGAATATCACGTTCAGACTTATTCAAGATTTCAAAAAGTCCGCAACATTTTAAATATGAGCAGGAAAACCCTTCTGAACAGAGCAAGGCTTTACTGTTCGGAATAGCATTACATTCATATATTCTTGAACCGGACAAGTTTGAGGAAGAATATGCAATTATTCCTAAGTGTGATAAGAGAACAAAAGCCGGCAAGGAAATGTATGGAAAGTTTTTGGCAGACAATGAAGGAAAGTTCTTTGTTGAACAGGATGATATGGATGTTATTAAGCAGATGGCTGATGCAGTCAATGAAATACCAATTGCAAGAAAATTATTGGAAGGAAAGCATGAACAGTCATTCTTTTGGACGGATGATATGACAGGAGAAAAGTGTAAGTGCAGACCGGACATTTTGACAGAAATAGGAGACACAACGATAATCGCAGATTTAAAAACATGTGAAAGTGCACAGACAGATGTTTTTATGCGAAAAGCAGTGGAATATGGATATGACCTACAGGCTCACATGTATTGCGAAGGAGTAAGCAAAAATATCAACAAGAAATGCTGTTTTGTGTTTATCGCAATTGAGAAAAAAGCTCCTTATGCAGTAAATATATTGCAGGCTGATGAATACATGATGCTAAGAGGCCAGGACTTATTTAGAGAATATTTAGGTACGTATCATTATTGCAAGGAAAACAATAACTGGTACGGCTATAACGGAATTAATGGAGACATAAATAATCTTTCATTGCCGGCATGGATTAAAAAAGATTACGAGAAATAGAGCAGGAGGAGTATATGAATATTACAAAAATTAAAATAAAAAATCTGTTTGGAATCAAAGAATATGATGCAGACGGAAAATCAATTGAACTGATTGGAAAAAACGGTGTAGGTAAAAGTTCGGTAATAGATGCCATTAAATATGCATTAACAAATAAATCGGATAGGGATTACATAGTAAAGTCAGGAGAAACTGAAGGTGAAATAATAATTGAGACAGACACAGGTTTAAGTATTGATAGAAAATGTAGAACAAATCAGGCAGATTATAAAGCAATCAAACAGTCAGGTGTCAGTGTAAATAGTCCTGAAACATTGTTGAGAGAATTGTTTACAAACTTACAGTTGAATCCGGTTGAGTTTTTGGACATGTCAAAACAGCAGCAGAACTCAATCATATTTGATATGATCGATTACAAATGGGATTTGAATACAATAAAAGAATGGTTTGGTGAGATACCATCATGGATTGATTATGAACAAAACATACTGAAAGTTTTATCGGATATTCAAAGTGAGAAAGGCGAATATTTCAAAGCAAGACAGGATTTGAACAGAGACATAAGAAACAAGAAAGCTTTTATTGAAGATATAGCAAAAGAAATACCAGCAGAATATGATGTTGAGCGCTGGGAGAAAGCAAATCTGGGAGAGGCATACAAGGCCATTGAGGCAATCAAGAATAAAAATAATCAGATATCCAAGGCAAAAATGGTTATTCAGAATCAGGCTAATACTGTTCGTGGAATAGATGCAGAAAAAGAGATTGCTGTTGCAGCTCTTGACAAGGAAATTAGTGCTGAAGAAAAAAGAATTAATGATACCGTGGCGGATCTAAAACATCAGATTGAAATGTTGGAAGAACAGCAAAAAACACTTGCATCAAAGAAGGAAGAAAAAATAAAGGTAATAGAAGCAGAGCATGACAAAAAGATGGCACAGCATATGGCTGACCTTAAAGTTTATGAAGAATATGCAGGCATGGATATTACTGACACATCAGAAATGGAAGAAAAGGTTTCAAAAGCTGAAAAGATGAAGTCATATATCAACGAATATAGAAGAATGGAGAGACTTGAAGGTGAAATTGAGCTGTTAAAAGCACGTTCGGATAATCTTACAGCCAAAATAGAACTTGCAAGAGATTTACCGGGCAAAATTTTGGAAGAGTGTTCAATACCGATTGAAGGATTAACTGTTGTTGACGGAATCCCATTGATACATAACCTTCCGGTAAGTAATTTATCAGATGGCGAAAAATTGAATTTGTGCGTTGATGTTGCTATTCAAAACCCAAATGGACTACATATCATATTAATTGATGGAATAGAAAGATTAGCTACTGACATGAGAGAAAAATTGTATAAAAAGTGCAAGGAAAAAGGCTTGCAGTTTATAGCAACGAGAACAACAGATGATGAAGATATGACAGTAATTGAATTATAGGAGGAATTGTTATGGAAGAAAATAAAGGAGTTGTAATGCAGGTGGGAACCCACCTGCCTACAGAAAACGTAAATCAGGGAACAGTTGCCATTGAAAGCAATAGGGCAATAGCTGAGGCCCAGGGAAAATTAATTATTGCCAAAAGATTTCCACGAAACGAAACAGAGGCATTTGCTAAAGCAATACAGAGTTGTCAACGTCCGGGATTGGCGCAAAAAGCATTTTACTCATTCCCACGTGGTGGAGAAACAGTTACGGGAGTAACCATAAGATTTGCAGAAGAGCTGGCAAGGTGCTATGGCAATTTAGATTACGGAATTAAAGAATTGTCAAACAGTGACGGTCAGTCAGAAATGCAGGCTTACTGTTGGGATTTAGAGACAAACACAATGTCTTTGCAGAACTTTACCAACAAGCATGTTCGTGACAGTAAATACGGTGCAAAAGAGCTCACAAGTCAAAGAGACATATACGAAAGTAATGCAAATATGGGGGCAAGAAGATTGAGAAGCAGAATCCTTGCAATTCTTCCACCAGATTTGATTGAAGCATGCGTCAGCGAATGTAAAAGAACTCTTACAGGAAACAATTTAACACCATTAATTGACAGAATTAATAATATGGTTGTTGCATTTAACAAGGTTGGAGTTTCAAAAGAACAGTTAGAAAAGAGACTTAAACATACAGTTGAATCGGTTACAGAAGAAGAGTTAGTCGAGCTTACAGGTATCTTTAACGGAATTAAAACAAAAGAAACAAAGGTTTCAGATTGGTTTGAACAACCTAAGACTGCAAGTGCTCTAACAGAAGCTATTAATGAAGAAATCAGGGAGGATGCGAAGAATGAATAAAGTTACATTAATCGGAAGATTAACACGCGACCCTGACATTAGATATTCAGAGAACGCAAACGGACAGATGTGTATTGCTAAATACAGCCTTGCTGTTAATAGAAGATTCAAGACAGACGGACAGCCTGATGCAGATTTTATTAACTGCACAGCCTTTGGAAAAACTGCAGAATTTGTGGAGAAATACCTGTTTAAAGGAATGAAGATTGCAGCTGTTGGAGAGTGGAGAACAGGGCATTATCAAGACAAAGATGGTAAGACAGTTTACACAAATGAATGTCTTGTCTTCGAGCATGAATTTGTTGAAAGCAAAGGTTCTAATTCTTCAAATAATGAAAGTAATAACCAGACACAGCCAGCAGATCCAGCAGGAGCCGGATTTATGAACATTCCTGACAATGTGGATGATTCCGGGCTTCCATTCAACTTTTAATGATACAGATTGATACAAGAGAGAAGCCACACGCTATTTCAGGCGTTAAAGCGTTTTTTGACAGGCACAATATCGAATACATAGATAAAAAAATGGATATTGCCGATTATTGTGTCGTCGGAAAAGAAAATCTCGTCATAGACAGAAAAAGAAACTTGCAGGAAGTTGCACAGAATTTGTGTAGCAATGACAAGAGCAGGTTTTGGCGAGAAATCAGATTAGCATACAAAAATCACGTCAGGGTGATTGTTCTTGTAGAGGAAGGCGGAATTAACGATTTGAGGGACGTCAGAAATTGGCAATCCAAATATCAGAAATTAAGCGGAGCAAGACTACAGGAAGAAATGTACAGGATAGCAATGGCTTATGGTGTTGAATGGAAGTTTTGTCACAAGAACAGCACCGGAAGGATTATATGCAAACTGCTAGGTGTTGAATATGAATAGTGATGAAATCAAACAGAACTACTCAATGCGGGAAGTTCTAAGCAGATATGGACTTGTTCCAAACAGAGCTGGATTTGTCAGATGTCCTTTTCATAAGGGCGACAGAACCGCTTCGATGAAAATATACAAAGATTCCTTTTATTGCTTTGGATGTGGAGTTGGTGGAGATATTTTTTACTTTATTCAAAGAATGGATAATTTGACATTCAAGGAAGCGTTTATGAATCTTGGTGGAGAGTACAAGCACGAAAAAAAGACTTTTTCATCAATGCGAAAAATCCAGCAAGCAAAATCACAGCGAAAAAAACAAAAGCAAAAATTAGTATTAATACATCACAGATTAGATTATTTATCTTTAATGATTGAATTTTACAAGAAAATAAAACTTCGTTCAGAGCCTTTGGCAGATGATTGGTGCGAAGCGGAAAACAAGCTGACAATACTTTGGGGCGAATATGACTACTTACAGGAAAGAGGTGAGAAGATTTGAGTTTTGAGCAGATGGATAAGGACGAAATCCTATCCATTAAAACAATAGAGAGCATCATGGATGAAGATGATCTTCTTGCTAGAGAAGTAATGATTCAAGAAGCAATGGATAGAGCTGAACAGTTGAAGTGCTTAACCAAATTCAAGACGCTAATAAATGCAGCCAAAAAAGAAGAAAAGCGATTGATTGAATTAGCTAAAAGGGATGTTCGAGCAGGAGCAAAGACAAGTAACAATGTGACTGACTTTACAGGATGCGACGAATCTTACGATTGTGGAGCTTGGGTAGCTAACGACAATGGAGTGAGAACTTATACAGTTATGGGCGAACGACTTGCCTGTTATCATCCAATAATCCCTGTCGCAAGAATGATAAACATCCAAACGGGCAAAGAAAAAGTAAAACTGAAATTCAAAAAAGGAGCAATGTGGAAAGACATAGTGATAGACAAGTCAATCATAGCTTCAAGTTCAAAAATCGTAGCACTGGCTGATTATGGCGTGTCAGTGACAAGCGAAAATTCAAAAGCATTAGTTAGTTATTTATCTGATGTTGAAAATCTGAATGTGGAAGAAATTGAAGTGCGAAATTCAACTAGCAAGCTAGGCTGGATTAAGGATGACTTCGTTCCATACGACGTGAATGTTTACTTTGACAATGAATCTAACTTCAAGATGCTTTACGAATCAATAAGAAAAGAAGGAAAGCGTGAAAAGTGGTACGACCTTGTTAAGGGTATTAGAGCAACGAGCAGATTGGAGCCGAAAATATACATGGCATCAGCATTTGCATCTGTTCTGATAGAGCCATTGAATGCATTACCATTTATCGTGAACTTATGGGGAGACACAGGAAAAGGTAAAACTGTAGCGTTAATGTTAGCTGCTTCAATTTATGCTTTTCCCGGCAATAACGAATATGTGACTGACCCTAAATCGACAATTACAGCATTAGAAACAAGAACAAATTTTTTGAACAACTTTCCTGTATTAATTGACGACATGTCGCAAATTAAAAACAGATTTGACGACGATTTTTCAACGCTTGTTTATTTCTTATGTTCAGGCAAAGGAAAAGAGCGTTCTAACGTCAATTTAGGAATCAATGCGACAAACTCTTGGAAGAATGTTTTTCTAACAAATAACGAGCATTCCTTGGTGACAGAGACGATGCAGGGTGGAGCTGTTAATAGAATTATTGATGTTGAAATGGAAGAAGGCTATATCTTTGATAACGGAAATCACGTTGTAGAAGTAATTAAGAAGAATTACGGATATGCTGGCGAAGAATTTATCGAGCTAGTGAAAGATATTGGCTTTGACGAAATTTCAAAAATTCAAAAGGACTTCCAGCAACGTATTCAGGATAGAGCAACGGAAATCGGTGTTGAGAAAGAAGAAAAGCAGGTATTACCAATGTCAATCATTCTGACAGCGGACAAGCTGGCTACAGAAAATCTATTCAATGACGGGCAATATTTGGACTTCGAGACGTGCTTTAACTTGTTGAAAGATAAAGATGCTGTATCGGAAAATCAGCGAGCTTATGAGTACATGATTTCGGAAATTGGAATAAATAAAAACAACTTCATTATTCAAGGTTCCAGCAGAGACGATTATCGTCAAATTTGGGGAGTTCTTGAAGGTGAATATGCAATTATCTTGAAAAATGTATTCGATAAGATTTGCAAGGAAGCCAACTGTTCCAGCAGGACATTTTTATCTTGGGCGAGAAAAAAGGAACTGATAAGAGTAGGTAAAGATGGCAAAAGTACAAAAACAAAACGAATCAACGGAATGGTTCAAAGGTGTATTTGGCTTAAATTACCAGACGACAATGACGACTTTGTAGATGTAGAAAAAGGGCAACTTCCCTTCGATTTTGGCTAAATTAGGCTTAGGTGTTACATCTAAAGAGTGTATAAAACCGTTTCAATCCCTTTAATAATGGGCTGTAACACTTGTAACACCTTTTTTGCGATTTTAAACACTTTTTTATATTTACATTAAAAAATCAAAAAAATTGAAAATGTTTTTATTTTTTCAGTTTTTTCGTTTTTGAAATTTTTTCTATATGGGTGATTTTAGGTGTTACAGGTGTTACATTTCTCAAACACCCCATAAATAAAGGCGAAAAGCGTAACACTTTTAGTTTTTTTAAGGTGGCACAAAGGTGTTACATCAACCCCAAAGGTGTTACATCAAAAAAGGAGACATTACATGAGCAGAATTAAAGATTTTACAGAAATCTTCAACATTATAACTGAAATCTGGAACGCTGTTACTCTTTACAAGAATATGGATATTGACGGACACGAAGATGCTATTTGTCTTGATATGTACAATCGTTTGCAGGCGATTAAGAATAAACATTCAGATAAGCGAAGCGGTAAGTTAGTCAGCGACATATCAACAGCGATTCTACATTTTATTTTTTACAAGGAGAAGAAATGATAAAGAAAATTGAAAATAGAATAAATAAACTCGAAAGAGAAGAGCAGATGATTTACTTTGGCGGAGAGATTCTAACAGATTCTGAACGACAAAGGTTATCAGAAATTAGAAAAGAATTAACAGAGCTCAAACAGAAAAGAGCAGAATTAGGAGGTAAATAATTGGACGAATACAACGTATATGTTAGTGGTAGATTCGTAGCTACATCAACCAAAGAAGAAATTCTAAAAGACTACGATTTAACCGAAGAAGAATTTCAGGCTAGAGTTGGAGCAAAGAAAAAATACAAGCTTTACTTTGGCAGAATTTATAAACAAAAAACAAAGAATATGCCTGATTCATTGATTAAGGATTGGGACGAGACTATGCAGAAGATTCGTGACAGAGCGAAGAACAAAAAAAGAACAAAGTTAAAGATTAAGTAAGAGGTAAAACATGAAGAAATTAAAAGAAATTTTAGAAATCTTATACAACATACTGATGCTTATATTAATGGTGCTATTAATTTTTATTTTTGTAGTTATTTTGAATAATTAGAGGAGGTAGTAGTTTGAGCATAGAAACAAAAGCATTGGAACAGCTCTTGAAAGAATTTCAAAAATTAAGAGAACGCTTTATCGGAAAAGCAGAAAAGGAAAGAGCAAAGGTTAATGAAGTCTGCATAACTGTTAAAGGTGAGAAGATTCATACAGACGAAGAGTTATTCGAACTGTACGAAGGCGATGTTATTACCAGCAAGCAACACGACGCTTACAGAGATAAGCTGGAAGCTAAAAGAAAAAGAGCTGGCGAAGATAATAATAAAACAAAGAGTGAAGTTGTAGTTAAGATTTTAACCAACTACATATGCGATTTACAGTACGAGATTGCAGATGAGAAGCGAGAAGAAAATGTTAAGAAATGTTAAGGAGTGAGAGGAATGTTAAATATTGAGAAATATAAGGAAATGCTAATAGATACAGAAGTGATAAGCATAACAAAACTAGCTGTCATAAATGATAAGCCTGTAGAGTGTAGAGAATGTCACTGTGGTAAATGTGATTTTGGAGGAAAGAAAGATTGTAAGCCATATTTAGAGGAGTGGCTTTTCTCCGAATACAAAGAACCAGAAGTTGATTGGAGCAAGGTCAAAGTTGATACACCGATATTGGTTAAAGACATCTTAAAATCAGAATGGATTAAAAGGTATTTTGCTAAATATGAAAATGGAAGGGTGTATGTTTGGAAAGAGGGAAAAACATCTTGGAGTGCTGTAAACGAACATGACGTGAATTTTTGGAAATACGCAAAATTAGCAGAAAGTGAGGACTAGATGGATTGGATAAGATTAATTAAGGCGATATTAATAGGATTGCTCATAACAGGGAATTTAGGCATTTTAATCAACGTCATGGATAGCGATATATGTGCTGTGATTTTCATTGCCGAGTGTTTTATTGCAATATTTGCATTTATAGTGTGGATGGCATATCAGTTGTTAGGTTGAAAGGAGAAAAAGATGAAGATTGAAGATAACAGAAATGATACTAGAAAATTTAGTGATTTAATAATTGGAGATATATTCACTAATAGTGCAGGATTTTATTATATGAAGACTGAAAAATCTTATAGTGAAAGTGGTAAGACAACTTGCGTAGGAGATGAATTTAATGCTGTGTGTCTTAGTGAAGACTATATAGGGATTAAAGTTCGATTTAGACCTGATGAAAAGGTTATATTGTTAAACTGTGTAACATTAGTGTTGAATTAAAGGAGGATAACCAAATGGTAATTGAAGATATGAGAAAGAAAAGAGTAAGACTTATAGATTTAAGTATTGGGGAATTATTTAAAATTGAAACAAACAACAGTGTATATATGAGGACGGATGAAGTGGTTGATATGGATTCTGGGAATATATACATGAGTGTTAACTTACTTTCAGGTGAACATAGTATGCTTGAAGGAAGCCGTAAAGTAGAAACATTGGAGAAAGCTACATTAAGAATTGAAGCGTAAGGAGGATAAGAATATGAGTAACAGAGGATTTATACGAAAAAAGAAAGTAGCAAGGGAAATAGCAAAAATATATAACACAAAAGGACATAATGTACTCGATAGTGAAGCGTGTTCTACACTTAATCTTTTATGTGACAGATTAAATATTAAACCTATGCATAGGAACAAGCTAGGTGGAGGAACAGGAGAAATGTTGAAATGAGATTAATAGATGCAGATAAATTAATGGGAGAATTACATGAATCATTGAAAGGTGCTTGTGATTTAAGAAAAGATTATGAATTTATGGGCATAGATGAGTTCATTGAAAATCAGCCAACAGCCTATAACGTGGATAAGGTTTTAGAACAATTAGAATATAGCAGAGTACCAAATACTGGTATTGCAGGTTATCACAAAGTGGTCGAGATAGTGAAAGGCGGTGGAATAGATGGCGTGCATATTCGGAATTGAAGCACCTTGTGACGAGTGCAGAATGTGCGAGAGTGTACAAGCTGGAGACAGCAAAGAAAAATAGAAGCAACAGAACATTGACAATTGAATATTGGCTGATAATTTAATAAAAAAATAAAGAAAATTGCATAAAAGTGTTGACTTATACGTACACGTATGATACAATAAATATATCAAATGAAGGAGGTAAAGAAAAATGGATAAGAAAAAGAAAAAACACTTATTCAAAGAAGCCCAAGTGATAATCAGTATTGTCCAAGCCATTATCACAATGATATGTTTGATATATTCAACATTCTTTAAATAAGTGTTAAGCGGTGGGTAAATCCCACTACTCACCGCTAATTTTAAACCATTTTTCGAAAAAAGTCTATGAAACAGAGTTTATTTTTAACCAATCTTACATCCTTTGCAGTATTAGGTTATATAACCATAAACAATGGAATTGATATTGTTTCAGCAATAGGAATAATAGCCAACATTATAAGTATAATTTTAATAATTGCATTAGAGTATAAGATTAGAAAAGAGTAGCAAAAATATGGAGGATTATCAATGGACGAAAAGAAGATTAGACCACAGGATAAATGGGATATGAAAGCAGGAGTATCAGCAAAGACTTACAAGGTTAATACCGCTGTAGCGGAAGAATTTAAAAAGTTATGTAAAGAACTGCATTTATCTCAAGGCCCGGAATTAACAAAGCTAATGCAACAATTTATTGAACAGAACAAATAAATTAAATAATCAAACAGAAAACTATCAGCCAGTATTCGGTTGGTAGTTTTTTTATGTGGAAAAATAAAGGAGAAAGAATTATGTTGACAGTAAAAATATTATTAGCGTTAAATCTGGCATTCCTAATATTTGCAAGTTATTGTATGCACAGATTAGAAAGGCGAGACGATGAACAGAAAGAAACAAGCCGAGATCCTGAAAGAGATTGATAAGCGTAATCACGTTAAATTCGGAACTCTGGATAAGGCAATTAAGGATTTCAAAAAGAAGCCATACAAGGTGGTGAAAAAGAATGATTTGGATGATAGTGAGCAAAGATAAGTACGAGTTTCCTTTAGGGATTTACGATACAGCAACAGAGCTTGCAATGGCTGTTGGAACATCAGCTAATTGTGTAATGACAACAGTAAACAAATTTGAAAAAGGAAAATTGAAGTGGAGCAAGTACAGACGAATAAGGGAGGTGGAAGACGATGAAGAACCTAACTAAAGAAAGATACTTAGAACTTAAATACTTCTGTCAGCAATATCCTGAAAAGAAGAAACGATTAAATGAGCACACAAGAGCAGGAGAGAGAGCCAGGACAGATACGTTGCTTATTGAAATTGTAGCAGAAGGAGTGGATCGTAAGCTGGCGGAATACATTATCAAGCAGGTAAGCACAGGCATTCCATATGAGAAGCTGGAAGGTTGTCCTTGTGGAAGAAGGCAGTTCTATGATAAGCGTAATGAATTTTATCGAAGACTATCGGAAGTACATTAAATCAAGTCAATAACTTTTTTAAAACTTTTTAGGTTTTGAACCTAAAAGGGTCAGAAATTGGACCAACTTCTGTTGTATACTACAAGCGTAGTGTTTCTTGGTTTAATTTTTTTTGAGTTGATTTAAGTTTTTCACCTCCGAAATGTATTAGTGAGAAGGGGAGCATCTACAATGGTGTTCCCTTTTTTCTATGAAAGGAGAAGCGAATGACAACAAAAGAAGTTATTGAAGCTATTAAGACAAATAAAAAATATAAAATATACAAGAGCAGGGAGTTCAGGACATTAAGATTGCAAGTTCTAAAGACATTCCACTTCGAATGCCAACGTTGCAAAGAATCAAACAAGATAACTTCAGCAGTCTTAGTCCATCACGTTCAGGAAGTGACTAAGCATCCAGAGTTAGCATTTGAAGAGTTCTATATTGATAAGAATGGAATCAAACAACGGAATCTAATTCCACTCTGCAAGGAATGTCACGAAGCCATCCATCATAGATATGGATTTAGACCAAATCAGACAAAATCTGAACAGAATTATATCAATGAAGAGCGCTGGTAAAGACACCCCCTACCCCCTAAAACCCCTTAATTTTGAAGGGGAATTTCAACGGGGGGGCTATAAGCATCCGGAGATACTACCAAAAAGGTGAAAAGGAGCTGATGTCATGGCGAGACCAAACAAAGCAATGATGAAGCGTAAAGATACAGAAAAAGCCATTCTGTCGGCACTTGAACAGAATGGAACTACGGAAAAATATCTGCTCGACCAGGTGGACCAGTATATGGAGTATTACGATAATTTAGCGATGATAAACAATAAGTTAAGGCAGGAGTTTAGTCCAAGTTTAGTTAAGGAAAAGAGATTATTAACAAAAGAGATGAGAAGCATATTAACTTTTCTGAAATTAAAACCTTCTGCTGATGATGGCGGTGATGAACCTGAAACACTATAGCAAGTATCTAAATCCTTACATGGAAAAAATTTTAAACAATGAGATTGAGCACTGTAAGGAACAGGAACAGTTGATTAATAATGTCATTATTCCAGTGTTGGAAAGAGAAGATGTTTTTTTTGATGAAGATAGAGTCGAAAAAGGTTTAACTCTGCAAAAGTATTTTTCTTATGATTTGGTGGAGTGGGAAATTTTCCTTTTTGCTTGCATTGTTGGAATTAGAATAGCTGACAATTCAGATGTGTTTTTCAAAGACATATGGATAGTGATTGGTCGTGGTTCTGGAAAAAATGGATTTATTAGTTTTTTAATATTTTATTTTACCAGTCCATATAACGGCATACAGGGATATAACATTGATATTCTTGCCAATTCAGAGAACCAAGCGAAGACATCGTTTAATGATGTGTATGAAATAGTAACAAATCCACCGGCGAAATATGCAAAGGCAATGAAAAGCAATTATTCCGCCACTAAGGAAGACATTTGTTGCAAGGTCACAAAATCGCATATCAGATATAATACCAGCTCTGCCAAGACAAAAGATTCAAAAAGAACTGGTTGTATTATCATTGATGAAAAACATGCTTATCTTGCTACTGACGGAGAGAACATAGATGTATTAACATCCGGACTTGGTAAAGTTCCAGAAGACAGGACAATCACAATCAGTTCTGACGGGAAAAATAGAGGTGGGCTTCTTGATCAGGACAAGGACAGGATGAAAGATATTCTGAAAGAATACGATTCCGAAAATAGAATATTGCCTTTTTGGTGCAAAATTGAAAAAGAAGATGAATGGAAAGATCCAACTAAATGGGTTAAATCTATTCCATCAATTGAAGACCCAACATTCGCATCAATTAAGCGAAGGGTAGCAAAAGAAGTTAAAGAAATGCCGTATAAACAAAATTATTATCCTGAATTTATGGCGAAAAGAATGGGCTATCCGGTCGGCAACAAAGATGTTGAAATTGCAAAATGGGAGGATATTCTTGCAACAAATCAAGAAATCCCTGACCTTGACGGAATGGCTTGCGTTGGATCTTGTGATTATGCTTTAACTAATGACTTCGCTGGAGTAGTTTTAATTTTCAAAATTGACAACAAGGTGATAATCAAACAGCATACGTTTGTATGCAAATATTCCCGAGACTTGCCGGGAATTAAAGCCCCGATTGAAGAGTGGGGAGCAAAAGGAGACTTGACAATTGTTGATGAAGTTGAAATTCCGGCAGACATGTTGGCTGAATGGTTCGACAGACAAGTTGATGAACATGGCTATCGAATCAAGGGAATGGTTGTTGATTATTTCAGAAGAGGTTATCTGTTGCCAGCATTGAAAAGAATTGGATTTTGTAAAGAACAAAAAAACTTATTCTACGCAAGACCTAATGATATAGGACAGGTGGTAAGTGTTATAAATTCACTTTTTATAAATCACAATTTAGTGGTCGGTGATGTTCCTGTGTTTCGTTGGATGATTAACAACGTTAAAAAATATGATTCAGGCAACAATATCCTGTACGGAAAGATAGAGCCTCACTACAGAAAGACAGATACATTCCAAGCGTTTGCTGCAGGAATGACAAAGATAGATTTATTGGATAATGATGTGAATGTTGATATATCTGACATCCAGCCAATTATTTTTTAATGGAGAAGAAGTAGATGTTTAGCATAAAAGAGAAATTGATTAATTTTTTAGAAAAAAGAACAACTTCTGCACAAATCAAGAACATCTCTTGCGATGCTAGTCAACAGCTTGCGTTTAAAGCCTTAGCTGTCAAGATTGCAGTGTCGTACATCGCAAATGCAATTAGCAAATGCGAGATTAAGTTTTTTGATAAGGGCAAAAAAACTAAAAACTCTTATGAATATTATGCCTGGAATATTAAGCCGAACGATAACCAAAGCGGAAGTCAGTTCATTAATAAGTTAGTCACGAAAATGCTAACCGAACCTGATGGAGCGTTAGTTATTCAGAGCAATGGAAAAATGTTTGTCGCTGATGAATTTCAAAGACAGTCGTATCCGTTCAATGGTGATGTCTTTTCAGGAATAAGAATTGAGAGCTTATGCTTGAATAAGACTTATGCAGCAGATGAAGTTCTTTACTTCAAATTAGAAGATGAAAATATAACCCAATTAATTGACGCATTGTATGTCGATTACGGAAAAGCAATATCATACGCCCTTCAATCATTTTTAAAGGTAAATGGGCAGAAATATAAATTGAAAATTCATTCTGACAAAATCGGAGATAAGACATTCAATCAATATTACGAAGAAACCTTGAAAGAACAGTTGAAGAGTTTCATTCAAGGCACTGATGGAATTTATCCTGAAAACAACGGATTTGAGTTGACCGAATTTAAAGTCGGAAATCAAACAAAGAATTGCGATGATTTGGTTAAATTGCGAAAAGACATGTTCCAAATCGCAGGACAAGCCTATAAGATTCCAATGTCGATGATGGAAGGCAATATTAACAATATGTCAGAAGTTGTTAAAGCATTTATTACATTCGCTGTCGAGCCTGTAGCGAAAGTGATTGACGATGTTTTAACAGGAAATTGTTTTGATTTTGCAGAATGGCAACAAGGCTCAAGAGCAGTGGTTGACACAAGTCAGATCCCTTATTCTTCAATAGTTGAAAATGCAAGCAATGTTGGAACATTAATTGCGAATACAATTCTAAATCCTAATGAAGCAAGGGGAATGTTTGGGCTTGATGCAATAGATGAAGAATTTATGGAACAATTCTTTATTACAAAAAATAATTCGAAAGCCGAAGACGTGATGGATGGCGTCATTGATTCAGCTTAATGGATGGAAAGGAGAAGAAATGGCAAATAAGTATTTTCAATTGATTACAAATTCTGAAAATAGAACAGCAGATTTGTATATTTACGGTGACATTGTCACTGAGGAATGGTTCGATGGCGAAGTTTCAGCAAATGACGTGGCTGGGACGCTTGCTGGATTAGATGTAGACAGCATTAATGTTTATATTAATTCATATGGCGGAGTTGTGTCGGAAGGAATCGCAATCTATAACGCGTTGAAAAGACATAAGGCGAAAGTCACTACTTACTGCGATGGATTTGCTTGCTCAATTGCAAGTGTAATCTTTATGGCTGGAGATGAAAGGGTGATGGCTAACTCTTCACTTCTTTTTGTCCATAATGCGTGGACTAATGCTTCTGGTAATGCAGAAGATTTAAGAAAGCAGGCAGACGCTTTAGATACAATCACCGAATGCTCAATCAATGCCTATCTTGATAAGATTAATATTTCAAGAGAAGAATTAGTTGAGTTGTTAGATGGCGAGACTTGGTTAAATCCTACTCAATGCTATGAGATGGGATTTGCGACAACTATCGTCAATGAAAAGACAAACAAGGCTTCACAGTCAGTTAAGCGCCAGCTCTACGATTTAATCGAACAGAGCCAGGCGGTTGAGCCGGAGCCAATAGAACCGAAACCTGAACCAGAGCTGGAACCGAAACCAAAAGAAGAAAAGAACGTAATGTTTGAATTTTTAAAAAATTTATAAGAAAAGGAGATTTACAATGTTTAAATTAACAGCATTTGAAGAACAGAAAGCAAAAGCAATTGAAAAGATTGCTGCAGCAGTTAAGAGTGGCAATGCAGAAGATGCATCTGCTGGAGTTACAGAATTTTGCAACACAGTTTTTGATAAAATTTCTGCGGATTACAAAGAGCTTCAGGGAACACATGATGCTCAGGCATTAGCACAGAGAGGTTACAGACAGCTCACAAGTGACGAAAAGAAATTCTATGAAAGCGTAGCAAATTCAGTTAAGGCAAATGATGCAAAGCAGGCTTTATTATCTGATATTCCTGACGGAGCTATGCCAACAACAATCATTGAAGATGTGTATAAGGAGTTACAGCAGAATCATCCACTTTTATCTAGAATCAGCTTTAGATTTGTTGGATATGTTACAAAATGGGTTTTATCTGACCATTCATCACAGAAGGCTGTATGGGGAACAATTACTGATGCAATTACACAGGAAATCACATCAGGGTTAAAAGAAATCGATGTTAAACAGGATAAATTAACAGCATTTGTTCATTTAAGCAAAGGCTTAATCGAAATGGGCCCAACATATCTTGATGCATACGTAAGAGAAGTGCTTAAGGAAGCATTAGCTTACGGATTAGAAGATGGAATCATCAACGGAAACGGAGTTAATTGCCCTGTTGGAATGAACAGAGATATTCACGATGGCGTAAGTTTTAATACTTCAACAGGTTATCCAGAAAAAACTCCTGTAACATTAAAGTCATTCTCACCAAAGGAATATGGTGCAGTTGTTGCTAAATTGGCAAAAACAGAAAAGGGAAATGATAGAGCGTTCAACAGCGTTATTCTAATCACAAATATGACAGACTACTTAACAAAAGTAATGCCTGCATCAACAGTGATGAACGCATCAGGCGGGTATGTTAAGGACGTATTCCCATTTGCTACAGAAACAATGACATCTGCAGCAGTAGCTAGCGGAAAAGCAATCATTGGTATTCCAGAAGAATACTACTTACTCGCTGGCGGAAGCAAGGACGGAGTTATTGAATTCTCTGATGATTACAAATTCCTTGAAGATATGCGTACATACAAGATTAAACAGTATGCAGCAGGTAGAGCTTACGATGATACTTGCTTCATTGTTGTTGATATTTCAAAACTTGAAGAAGCATATTTACTTGTTAAGAATGTAGCCGAAGTTGCAGCATAGGAAGGATAAGTTATGAGCGAAGAATTAGTGTTAAAAATCAAAGACGCATTAGACATCACGTTTAGTGACGAAGATTACGATAGAAAAATCGTAGGAATAATTGAAGATGCTATCCCTGTTCTTCGCTCTTTATTTGGAGTAGAAGACAGCGAAGTCATTGATTGGACAGAGCCAAGCACGGAAAGAATGTTGCTAAAAAACTATTGCTTATATGAGTTGAATAATGTAAGTGATAAATTTACTGAAAACTATCGGTCAGAGATTTTAAGTGTAAGAGCAAGAAATGAGGTGGCACAATGGAAAAGAGCCAGTTTGACAGATACACAGACGGAGTAGTGAAGATTTGTGAGCTGAAAGAAAAAAAGAGCGAATTTGGTGCTAGAATTTCAGCCACAACGAAGAACGACCTTGATGTGATTTATAAGCTGAATTATCAGAAGATGTCGAAAAGAGTGGAAGACATTGAATTTGCCAAGAGTGAAAGTTTTGAGCTTACACAAAAAATCAAAGTCCGAAAAGTTAAAGGAATCAAGACAAACAACGTTGTTCTAATTGATGGAAAAATGCATTCAATTAAGCATATAGACGATGATGGCAACAAAAATCTGTATTTATATTTACAAGGTGAAAGAGAGTTAGGTTAATGGAAGAAAAAGAAAATTTACTTAAAAATATTAGAGGTAAACTCGAAGAGCTTAACATTCCTGTTTACTATGGCATAGCAGACAGTTCTGTTAAGGATAAGAGCGAATTTATCGTGTTCGGGAGAACAGACATTAACGTGAACCAAAACGCTACAGCACACACACGACATTTTGAAGTTGTTATTGTTTCCAAAGATTGGGTAGCCGACGAATTAATCAGTCAGGTTGTTGCAAAAGCAAAAGAGGCTGGATTAAGAGTTTCGACCAATACAGATATTGGAATCGACTATGAACAGAAAAATGACGTGCCTTATGAGCTAGTATCAATTCCGTTTAAATACGTGGAAAGGGTTGATTATTAATGTCGGAAGTTACTTTAAGTCAGAAAGATAATTTTGATGAATTGCAAGGAGCAATTGAGCAATATCAGAGTGTTGCAGAAAAATCAATCGGCGAAGTCCTAAAGGGTGAAGGTGCCGAAGAGATAATGACAGGAATTAAGGCTAAAATTCATCCATCTAATAGAAAGTGGAAAGGAAAGCCTAGAGCGTCGAAGTTAGCAAAGTCACTGACAGTCAATCAGAAGAAATCTACGGATTTAGCAGTGGTTATTAACACAACAAATAAATATCAGTATCTTTACTTTCCTGATGATGGAACTAATTCACACAATCATCATGGCGAACAGCATTTTATGATAAAAGGATCAGAAGATAAGGCAGGTAAGGTGTTAAAAATGTGTGTTGAGAACATATTTAAAAATGGAAATATATAGAAAAGGAGATAGAAGATGGATAAGAAAGTTTTTTCAGATTATTACATCACAAAGGCAACAGTGAAGTTTGAAGACGAAACAAAAAGCGTTGGTAACATCATAGCTCAGGTGTTAGGTTCTATCGGAACGCTTGAAGAATCTATGGATTCAAGAATCGTTACTAAAAACTTTGAAGGTGTTGAAGAAACTGTTTCTGTTAAGGGAACAGGTACAGGCGAATTAAAGGTTACTGCTCACGTTAGAGAAGATGTATTCAAGAAAGCTTATGGAATGGAATTCGAAGCATTAAAAGATGGTGTTTATGCTTATGGAAAAAATTCTAAACATAAATACTTCTGCTTTACAGCCGAAGTTCAGGACGAATACGAGAGAGTTAAGTATAGAGCATATCCAAGATGTATAATCACTGACGGAATCGCGAGAAAAACAGAAAATGGAGCAGATGAAGTAGCGCAGGTCGAATTTACAATCAAGGTTACTCCTGATGAAAAGGGAAATGGCTTATACGAAGCTACTCTTGAAGAATTACAGGACGCAACATTAAAGCAGAATTGGATAGAAAAATTCAACATTGCTGACGTTTACGAGGAGGCTGCTTAAAATGAAAGCAAAGGTATTAAGACGCTTTATTGATATTAAAACGAAAAAAGCACACGAAGTTGGCGAAGTTTTCCAGCTAACTAAAGCTAGATATGACGAGATTATATCTAACACAAAGAAGTTAGTTGAAGCTGGCAGATTAAGTCAGGGCACACAGCTAATTGAAGAAGTTAAGGAAAAAGCCACAGCGAAGAAAAAATAATCAGTGGGAGTGGCGATTGCTACTCCTATTTTTTTAAGGAGAATCAGGAAAAATGGCAAATTTAATATTAAAAGATGGAACACAACAGAAAGTTGAATTAACTTTTTTAGATTTATATAAATTCGAACAGGAAAAGCCAGCATTGGCAGAAAAGTATTTTGGAATTCAGAGAAAGGATTCAGTCAATGAATTAGATATGGTTGAAGTTTTAAGGATTGCCTATATCGCAACAGTTGGAAAAGATGTTAGCTTTGAAGATTTTTGCGGAATGATTTCAAATAATAGAATTGAAGTTATTACCTGCTACAGTGACCTACTGAACCCAAAAAACTAGACTTCCGCGCTTTTTTTAATAAAAGAACGTTCAACTTTGAGGGAGCGCGGATTGATTTGAAAGACATGCCATTAATTGACGTTAAAGACCACTACTATTGGTATTGCGTTGTAGGAAAAATGTCAGAAGATGTATTTTGGAATAAATCTATAGCGTTCGTTAATGGAATTATTTTTAATGAAAATTCATTCAAAAATTGGCTAGGCTATCAGGAAGAAAAAGAAAGGGGACGGAATGGCGAGTAAGAACGAAGCAAAAATTATATTTACTGCTGAAACAAGAGAATTTAACGAAGCAATCAAAAAATCTAACCAGGACATCTCTACATTAAGAAGTGAGTTGAGATTGAACGAAACTCAAATGAAAAACACCGGAACGTCCGTCCAAGGCTTGGCTAGAAAAAAACAGCTTTTAACAAAAGAGTTAGAAGCTCAAAAAAATAAAACACAGGCATTAGAAGCAAAGCTGAAAGAAGCAAAAAAGGTTTATGGCGATGACAGTACAGAAGTGGCAAGATTAACAAAGCAATTAAGTGCTTCAAAAATTGCTGAAAGTAATCTCGAAAAAGAGTTGGGTAACACCAATAAGGAACTCAAAGAACAGCAGAAACGCATGGGGCTTACTGCTGAACAGAGTGAAAAATTAAAAGACGGATTTGACAAAGTCGGTAACGCGTCAGGAGCAGTTGCAGCAGGTGTTGTCGGAGTTGTTGGAGCAACAGTTAAGATGGCAAGTGAATATGAAGATTCGCTTGCTAAAGTTGATACATTAGCTGATGGAGCAATGACCAATTATAACGGCAAGGCTAAGTCAATGAAAGATGCAATCACAGAACTGTCTAATGAGACAGGCAAAGGTGTCAATGATATAGCGGAAGCCGTATATCAGGCTATGTCAGCAGGTCAGGACGCATCTAATGCGGTAGCCTTTGTTGCGGATAACTTGAAACTTGCAAAAGGTGGATTTACAGAAGTTGAAAAAGCAACAGATATTGTAACTACAATTCTTAACGCTTACAATCTCAAGACAGAGGAATCAACACGTGTATCTGATATCTTAATTCAAACTCAGAATAAAGGTAAGACGACAGTTGACCAATTGGCTTCATCAATGGGAAATGTTATTCCTGTAGCTAAAGCACAAAATGTTAATTTGGAAAATGTAGCTGCTTCTTATGCGATAATGACAGCCAATGGTGTTAACACAGCTAAAACAACGACAAATTTAAAGAGCTTATTAGACGAAATGTCCGACAGTGGAAAAACATCTGCGCAAATTCTGAAAAAGCAAACTGGTTATAGCTTTAAAGAACTGATGAATAAAGGCTATTCGTTGGGTGATTGTTTGGGCGTTTTACAGAAATATGCAAAGAAGAACGACAAAGAGTTTGGCGAGTTTTTCAGTAAATCAAATGCAAGAAGTGCAGCGTTAGTTTTGATGAAAGATGGAGCAGACGGATTTAACGATTCCCTCAAAGGAATGAAGAAATCGTCCGGAAGCACGAAAAAAGCTGTTGATAAGCTTCAAACATCTTCAACAAAGATGAATAAGTCTTTAACTAAAATCAAAAATGTAGGATTAGAAGTTGGTGGAGTTTTCCTTGAAGAATTAACACCGTACATCGACGATTTTGGGAAAAATGCAGAAAAATACTCTAAAGAAGCAATCGAACATGTGGATGATATCGTTGCTGGAATTAAGACAGTCGGCGTTGTGGCCGGAACAGTTTTCACAGTCAATAAGGTGGTTAACTTTGGTAGGTCTTTAGTTGATTTGGGCAAAGGTATATCGACTTGTGTTAGTACGGTCAAAGCTTTAGCTGTTGCAAGACAAGCTGAAACAGTAGCGACAGAAGCAGAAACAGTGGCGCAAACAGGACTTCTTGCTGTAATGCAGGCTAATCCAATTATTCTTTTTACAACTGCAATTGCAGGATTAGCAGTAGGTATTGGTTATTTGGCAACAAGAACGAAAGAGCTTCCAAAAGAAGCAAAGGAAGCCCAGAGTGCTTATACAGAATTGCGCGATTCAATCAAGAAGAATGGCGAAACTGTTCAATCTCAATTTGGCTTGTATGAGAATTATGCAAATAAGTTGGATAAAATTGTCGATAAAGATGGGAAAATCAAAAAAGGCAAGGAAAATCAGGCTAAGGTCATTGTAGGAGCATTATCTGAAGCGTTGGGTATTGAGTTAAAGATTGTTAATGGTCAAATTAAGGGCTACGGCAAGCTGCGTGAAAATATCAAACAAACAATCGCACAAAAAAAGGCTGAAGCTCTTCTTGATGCAAATAAGGATGCGTACGTTAAGCAATTACAAGAGCAGAATAAATGGAAAGAAAAAATTACTGAAACAACAGGTAAGCTCAACGAACAGGATAAAAAAGTATGGGAATCAAACAAAAAGCTTGCAGGGTTGAATGGACAGTTAGCAGTAGAACAGAGTAAGCGACCATCAGATAGAAGTCAAGCCACTATCAATCAATTACAAGAAGAGATTCATAAGACAAAAAGTGTTTTAGCTGTACAAAAAGACAAGCGAGATAGTATACAAAAGACATTAGATAAGCAAAAGCAGTATTACAACGAAAGTAAAACATTTACTCAAAATTATGAGAATTTACAGGAAGCAGCAGTCAGCAAAGACAAAGAAGCACGAAAAAGAGCAACAACAGCCTTAGTAAATAATTACAAGACAAGCACATCTGCATCAAAGATAGAATTGATAAAACAATACAACAGTGCAGCTGCCAATTACGAAAAAACTTTAAGATTATACAAAAGCGGAAAAGTAAGCAAGGCAGTATTAAACGATGCAAAAAGAGCGAAAGATTTTGCAGAATCAGAATTGGAAAGTATTAATTTTGCAGGTATCTCTAACAGATGGGTAAGACAGTTAAAGAAACCATTTCAGGCAAGTTGGACCGGTGTGGGAAACAAAATATCTAAAGAGATTCGCAAAGGTTTTTATGATTCTTTTGGAGTAAACCCACTAAAAGTTCCTATTAAATACAAGGGGAGCTTACCGAGTGCAAAAGGATTGATTCCGGCTAACGCAGTCGGCGGAATTTACAAGAAAGGTACATTCCTAACAACATTCGCTGAAGAATCAGCGGAACCAGCCATTCCAATCAATAATGAACCACGCTCGAAGCAGTTATGGATTCAAACAGGAAAAATGCTGGGAATGGTTAATGAGAACATCGGACAGAGAGCGGTTAATGTTGCTATTGATTCAAGTGAAACGAACAGCTTACTTAGAGCATTACTAAAAAAAGACAGCAACTTATACGTTGATGGAAATAAGCTTGTAGGTGCTACAGCAGGACATCGGGATAGATATGACGGAATAGGCTACGAGTTAGAAGAAAGGGGGATTAGCTATTGATTAGAACAATAACATATAACGGAGTAGATTTTTACAAGGCTTTTGGATTTATTGTTGATACTGTAACTAAACAGCCCCCATCAAAAAAGGAAAACAGACAGAGCGTTCCGTATAAATCAGGAACGTATAACATGTACTCTAAATTGGGTTATTCGCTGTTTGAAGATAGAGAGCTTGTCTATACAGGTCAGTTAATTCTTGACGATTCAACAGACTTAGACAGATTACTGACAAAGATTAACAGCATTGTAATGTCTCCTTCAGGCGATAAGGTTTTACAGGATAATTTCAACCCTGAATACCACTATTTGATTGAAGGACAAAGCGTAGCACTTGCAAGCAATGAAAGAGGTTATGGAGAATTAACAATTACATTTAAAGGTTATCCGTTTAAGATATGGAACAAAGGAATTCACGATGTGAAGTGGGATGAAATCAACTTTGAACTTGATGAATTTCAGCCAGATTCTTTTTCAGCAGTTCAGGGTAAAACATTCACTGTGAACAATACAAGTCCAGAGTTTGTTCCATTCAAGTATACAGCAAGTGCTGATTTTGATGTGACCATTGATGGAAATGCTTATCATTTTTCAAAAGGCACATACACAGCAGGTTACAAGCTTAAGCCTGGCAAGAACGTGTTTAACGTAGTTAATACAAACAGTGTGTCTTCCATTACTGTTTCATTCGATTGGTATAGGAGGGAGCTGTAGATATGCTGGATGTTTGGATTTACAACGGAGAAAAAGCCTTGAATATATCAGGAGATAGAGTAGACGGACGTGTTGATGGCGAATATGTAGAAGAAATCAATGCTATTCCGTCTGCTACATTTACCATTTATCCAGATAATGTAGGCTTTAACCAATTAACTGAATTTGTTACAAGAGTTCGAATTTTCAAAAAAGAAAAATGCGTATTTTCGGGCAGAGTCATATTGGTTGAACCATCTGTTGAAAGTAATGGAACAGTGTCTAAGAAAGTCACTTGCGAGGGCTGTTTGGGATTTTTGAATGATACATTTGCTTATCCATTAATTGGACGACTGGAAGGCTATGATATTACATTAACTAAGGCTGTTCAGTTTATGATTGATTTTCATAATAAACAGGTTGGAGAATCAAGCAAGAAGTATATAGTTTACAGTCCACCTGAAAGTAATACAATTTTGGAAAATGTTGAAGTAACCGCAGAATCTTCTACCTGGGGAGTGTTGTCGCAAGAAGCATTTACGGATGATTTAGATTTTAAAATAACAGACGATTTAACCAAATTAACATTGTCTGTATTAGGTGATGGTGATGTTGGCGGAGGAGTTGAACTAACTCTTGACGTGAACATGCAGAGTATATCAATCGTTCCGTCGTTTGATTTATGCACAAGGGTTGTTCCATTCACAACGGAAGGACTTCCAATGGGAACTATTGGAATGAATGAGACTGACTATTATGTCGAAGACAAAAAAAGCAAGAAGATTTATGGAGTAATCGCAAAAGGACATAAATTCGACAGTGTTAAGAAGACTACAAGCCTTAAAGAAAAAGCGACAAAGTGGTTAAAAAAGAACAGCTCAATTATTAAATCAATAAATATCTCAGCTTTAGATTTATATGATCAGGGAATTACACCTGCACAATTTGAAGTTGGAAAAACTTACCCAATAAGATGTCCGCAGATTAACTTTAATGAAACAGTTAAGTTGCGAAAAGTGACAAGAGACATTAACGACGAGTGGAACGTGCAGCTAGAATTTGGCGAAAAAAAATACTCCGCCAAAAAATACATTAAATTGAATAAGTACAGGAAAGGAATGAAATTATGAGTTTAATTAATATTGCAAAGGTAATTAGGACGGCAATTATGGCTAAAGATGTCAGGGAAAACATTGCCAAGGGATTCGAAGAAGCGAACAGTTCAATTAGTGAAGTCGATGGAAAAATCGGCAACAAAGACGATGAATTAGACAATTGGATGGATTCGAGAGAATCGGAGTTGAATAATTGGAAAAGTGAACAAGATAAACAAATTGCTGAAAATGACAGTAAAAATAAAGAACTAATCTATGATAATACTTTAGTCCTTAAGGAAGTAAAAGTTTTTTCGGCAAGTGAAGATACAACTCCAGAAGTGTTGGATTTCAATTCTGATGAAATTACAACAGACTGTGATGCTATTGAAGTGGTAAACAATGGAGGTAATTTTAAAGTAAATGTAAAAAATGGATATACAATTTTAGCAACTATAGGACCAGGTCAAACTAAAAGAGTTATTCTTACAGGAATTGAAAAATACAAAATAAATGCAACAAGCATATTCCCTGACGAAAGCAGTCTTGATATTACCAAAGCTACTTTTAACAAATATTCATCTCTTGCAGATGCAATTAAATCTGTAGAAAAAAAAGCAGACGCAGTTACCGGCGAAGTTGAAAATGCCCACAAAAATAATTGGGCTGTATTTGCTAATTTAAAAGACAGACTGGAGAGCGATTGGAAGAAAACACCGATATTAGCTTGTGTGCATAATATGAGCATACCTGCAGAGCAAGGTTCTAATTACGCAACTTTCAAAAATGGATATCATGATATAAGTGGATATACAATTACTGACGGAAAAATAAAATTGAAGAAAAATTGTTATTACAAAATTTCAATACAATTTAAATTCACAATGAAAAGCTCAACTATTGACACAACCACAACATCTATGTTTTTGGCAGTGCTAAACAAGGATGGAAATAGAGTTAATTACATTACAATGCATAACCTTACTCGTTACAATTCAAGCGAAATGTCAGGTAGCATAACATTCGATTATGTTTTTGATACTACTGGAATTGATTCAGATGATGTAGCACTTGAACTTAATGTAATTACAAACAGTCAGCAGGTTGAATCATTTAGTGACGCTAAGTTGACATTAATTAGATTAGCTGAAGCTTAAAAGGAGTGTTTTTATGGATATTAATATAAAAATTGACGGACAGATTGCACGAATAACTAATACAGCCGAAATCTGTTCCGGGAATGTGAAAGTAAACGGTTTAGCGTTCGAGTTTTCGCAAGAGTGGGACGAGTTTCCAACCAAAACCGCCGTAATATATGTAGACGATTACGACGAGAAAACAGCAACTAATGTATTAATAGAAGATAACAGAGTAGACGCAGATTTGCTTCCTGCTGATTTATTCAAGAAGAAATGTGTGTTATATGTTGGAGTAATCGGAAGTAATGACAATGAACAGCGCATCACTTCTACTGTCGTAGGACAGCGAATTAAAAAAGGAACACCTACAGACGCTGTACAGTTGGTTGACATTGACATCTTTACACAGATTATTGCAATTATGAATGAAACAAAAAACGTTTGCGACAGTGCTATACACGCTGTTGACAGTAATATTAAATATATGCAGAGAGCGGAAGACGCAAGTAATCAGGCTTCTAAATCTGCCGACAAGGCTGTACAAGCCGTTGACGGAATTGATGCGAGTGTTGAAAAGGCTCAATTAAGCGAGCAAAACGCAAAGACAAGCGAAAATAACGCACTAGCAGCAAAGAAGTCAATTGACGAAGTGATGGCTGATTATGATTATTTAATGGAAATTGAAAATTTCAGAACGAAAGTTGTTCAAGTATTGAAAGAAAAAGGTATAAGCATAGATGAGGACGCAAAGTTAGATGATGTGATGGTAAAAGCTATTGATAGTATTAGCACGTTGCAGGGGTTAGATGACTATATAACAGATGATATTGTTGACTATATTAACCAAAAATTAATGCAATTAGGACAGTATAAATTTTATTATATGCCTACCATTCATAACGTGAGATGTGATGCAGTTATTAATATAGGAAATTACTCTCTATATAGTTGTTCGAGTTTAAAACATTTATACTTTCCAAACGTAGTTAGTATAGGAGAACATGTGTTTCACACAATCGGATGTGAAAACCTTATTTTGCCAAATTTAAGGACAATGGGCTTTGCTTGCTTTGTGAATACAGCCACGTTAAAACGTTTAATTATTCCCAAGTGTGTATCACTAACTGATCATAGTTGTTCTATAACAGGAATATGTTTGTTAGATGCAGGGAATACATCTCTTATTCGCTCATCATCATCTATGCCAAATTTGACAATATTAGTATTAAGAAATAATGTATTGACTACGCTCGAAAATAGGAGTTGTATTCAGTCTATTGAAGAAATCTACGTCCCACAAGACCTAATAGAATCCTACAAAGTAGCCACAAATTGGTCTGTTTATGCCGACAAATTTAAGCCATTAGAGGGAAGTAAATACGAACCTTTGAATTGGTACGAAGAAGAAGCTTGGTATAAAGAAGAAATGAAAGTATGGGAATAGAGGTGGTATAAGTGTTAATAACAGAAACAGTAACAATAAAAGACGAAAAATTCGTTAAAAACTATTCAGACAGAGGTTTATTTATAGAAAGAGACGGCGTTATGTATGAAGAGGCTGTCGACCCTATTGAATACAAGGATAGTAGGATTTATACAGAAACAGATGAAACGATTGAGGAGGAACATGAGGTAGAGTAAATGAATTTATATCAATTTTTATCTTTGCTCGGCGTTCCATCTTTAATCGGAGCTATTGGAGTAGCAACTTTTAATCATATAAAAATGAAACACTCTTCAAACAAGTTGATTAAGGATGGAGTGCTTGCTATTCTGCACAACAAAATCTACACATTAGGCAAGCAGTACATAGCGCAGGAACACATATCGGTCGAAGCATTAGACGATTTTGAACATTTATATAATGCGTATCATGCGTTAGGTGGAAATGGAACAGGAACAGAAATTCACGAAAGAGTAATGGCATTACCAATAAGGTAGGAAGGAGTTTTGAAATGAACAAAAAATGGATTAAAGCAGCAGGCATTAGGGCTGTTAAGACAATGGCCCAGACAGCAGTATCATTGATTACTGTAGGAAATCTAATTACAGAATTAGATTGGGTTTCAATAATCGGAATTTCAGCAACAGCAGGAGTAGTTAGTATTTTAACAAGTGTGGCAGGATTGCCAGAAGTGGAGGAGTAGATATGACAATTAAAAAAAAGATTGCAAATGCTTATAATTGGTTTAAAGGTATATGGATTAAGAAGTTTATTGTTATTCATTATTCAGCCGGGTCAATCGACACCGACGAAAACAATGGCGAATACTTTGGAAGAGAAAGAGTTGGAGTATCTGCCAACGCATTTGTAGATGATGATTCAGTCACCATAAGCGTTCCGTTGACGGCAACAGCTTATCATTGTGGCAAAGATTACAGTAACGGCAAAGCCCCATATTGGAGGAAATGCACCAATTCCAACTCAATAGGAATAGAGATGTGTGGAATAGCAAAGGACAAGATCCTTGATGTGAGAAATAAGACGATTAAAAACACAGTTAGATATACAAAAAAACTAATGAAACAATTTAAAATCTCTCACAAAAAAGTAGTCAGACATTACGATGTCTGTGGAAAAAACTGTCCGGCACCAATGGTTGAGCATCCTGTAGCTTGGGATTGCTTCAAGTTGAATATTCAAACACCTTTTAAAGTTAAAACAACTATAAATGGAGTTAAAATGTTCGACAAGTTGGGCGGTAAGGTGGTTAAGCGTTGGAAGAAAGGTCAGACACTTAATATTGCAGCAGTATATGTTTACAATGGCGAGCTATACGGCAAGGGCAAGAACAGCCGTCAGTACCAGAAGTTGAAATATACAAATTACAAGAAATACCTAAAATAAAAGATAATGGAAGTCGCAAGGCTTCCTTATTTTTTTGAGAAAATGTATAAAAGTATTAACGTATGCATACATATGGTATATAATAATAATTGTAAGGGGCACGCACCTTATAATAAACAAACAGGAGTAAGGCAATGAGTAAAGGCAAAAGAAAAAGCAAGCACAACCCGATTGAATACGTTGTACTTGCCACAGCAATTCTAGAATTGCTCAAGACAATAATAGAATTGATTAACACATTACTCTGATAGAGTACAGGGGGAATAAGTTCCCCTTGTACCCTTACCTTACAACATAGATTGCTTTAAGTCAAGGAGGTTTGAAAATGAAGGTAGCTTTTTTAATAATACAGATATTGTTTGATATATCTATAATACTGTACATTTTAAATGATTGGAGAAGTAAAAGATGAGTGTATACAAAGGATATGATGAAGTTCAGGCAAAAGCATATAAGAAGTATATGGAAAAGAAAGCCACAATAACAATAAGAATGACACCGGAGCAGAAAGAACAAATAGGTAAATTAGCTGAAGCAGAAAGCAAAAGCATTAACCAGTATGTACTTGATAAATCTTTAGGTGAGTAAAAAAACGGAGCATCAATAAAATGGTGCTCCTAAAATTTTTATTTGAAATTATATCACACGAAATATCACACGAATAGTTTCAAATACAAGAAAAGCCCTTAAAATAAGGGCATAAAAAAACAGCTCGTACGGGAATTGAACCCGTGATTCCGCCTTGAGAGGGCGGCGTCTTAACCACTTGACCAACGAGCCTGAAAAATGTTACTGTATTATTATAAACAGCAAAAGGGATTTTTGCAAGTGATTTTTGAAAGGATTTAATTTATGGACTGGATATACGGAAAAACAATTCTTATAACAGGGGCATCCTCAGGATTAGGAAGAGCCATGACGCTACAGCTAATCAGAGAGCATGGATGTATGGTTTTAGGAATTGGACAATCTGAAGAAAAAATGAAAAGTTTAATAGAAGAACTGTCTTATTTAAGAGATCAGTTTAAATATTGGATTTTTGACGTGAGCCAGGAAGAAAATTGGAATACATTTAGAGAAGAACTTACTTATAATAATATAAACGTTGATTTGCTAATTAATAATGCAGGTATGTTATTACCTTTTGAGAAGTCAGTTAATTATACGGAAGAGCAGGTTAAGAGATGCATGGACGTTAATTTTAACAGTTGCAGATATTCCATTAACGCAATGCTACCTATATTAAGAAAGTCCACTATGGCAGGGATTGTTAATGTATCAAGTTCAGGAGCGCTTGCACCTTTAGTTGGAACAGGTGTCTATAGTGCAAGCAAAGCCGCAGTTAAAGCTTATACAGAAACTTTAATAGGGGAACTTGGAAGAGAAATGTACATAGGATATGTGTGTCCGGGATTTATAATGACAGACATATTTAGAAGTCAATATTACAAGACAGAAAGCAAGTTGATGAAAATTATTGCAAATAATGTTGATAAAGTTGCTGCAAAGATTATAAAAAAGATAATAAAACAGAAAAATAGAATAATAGTAGGAAAAGATGCAAAGTTTATGAACTTTACTTCAAAATTCTTTCCGGTATTAGGGTTAAAATTTTATGAGCAGTTTATCAAACATACAAAAATAGATATTTTTGAAAATGTAAGATAGTAGTCAGATAAGATTGCACAATATTAAAGTTAAGAATAAATATTATAATTTTAACAGATATAAAAGTTGGAATCAATGAAGGCAGCTGAAAGTTGCAGATGAATTTTACAATGAAAGTTACGATTTTTACAGGGGTTGACAGGAAAATAATAACGTCGTATACTATGTAGTGAATATTGACTAGCGTAGAAGGAGCGAACCGCAAAGGTTCGCTCTTTGTTATGTAGTTAAATTTTTCAAAGAACATTAGAAAATGTTCTTTATAATAAAAGATACTAACAAACACAGCAAAGTCAAATAAGGAGGTTAAGGTGTCTAGAAAAGAAGAATACGAAGCAAAGACAGAAGCACTACTGTTACCCATTGTTGAAGAAAAAGGGTATGAAATGGTAGATGTGGAATATGTTAAAGAAGGAAGCAACTGGTATTTAAGAGCTTTTATTGATAAGCCGGGTGGAATCACAATTAATGATTTAGAAGGCGTAAGCCGTAAGTTAAGTGATTTACTTGACGAAGAAGACTTTATTAGCGATGCTTACATATTAGAAGTAAGTTCACCAGGACTTGGTCGCCCACTGAAAAAAGACAGAGATTTTGACAGAAGTATTGGCGAGGAAATTGAAGTACATTTATATAGAAGCCTTAACGGAAACAAACAGTATGTAGGTTTATTGAAATCTTATGACAAGGATACAATTACTATAGAAGATGAAGATGGAAGTGAGATTGCTCTTGATAGAGTGAATGTTTCACTTGTTAGATTAACTATTGATTTTTAGGAGGATATTGGAAAGATGAACAATGAATTAATTGCAGCATTAGACGTGTTGGAAAAGGAAAAAGGTATTAGCAAGGAGTCTTTATTTGAAGCTATTGAAAGTAACTTGGTAGTTGCTTACAAGAACAACTTTAATAAAGCAGATAACGTAGCAGTAACAATGGATAGAGAAACAGGTGATTTCCATATTTATTCTCAGAAAGAAGTAGTTGAAGAAGTTATGGATCCTGTATGTGAAATCTCATTGGAAGATGCAAGAAATATTAAGGCATCATACGACATTGGAGATTCAGTTAATGTAGAAATTCAGTCAAAGGATTTTGGTCGTATTGCTACACAGAGTGCTAAGAATGGTATTTTACAGAAGATTAGAGAAGAAGAAAGAAAGAGTCTCTATGAAGAATATTATGAAAAGCAGGATGATATTATTACAGGTACAGTTCAGAGAATTAACGGAAAGAACATTAGCGTAAACATTGGAAAAATCGATACTGTATTAATGGAAAAAGAACAGTCTAAGGGAGAATACTTTAGACCAAATGATAAAATTAAATTATATATTACTGAAGTAAAAGATAATGGTAGAGGACCTAGAATTAATGTTTCAAGAACTCATCCGGGACTTGTTAAGAGATTATTCGAACAGGAAGTAACAGAAATTCAGGACGGAACAGTTGAAATTAAGAGCATTGCAAGAGAAGCAGGTTCAAGAACAAAGATGGCTGTTTGGTCAAATAATGAAGCAGTTGATCCTGTTGGAGCTTGTGTAGGTATTAACGGCGCAAGAGTAAATGCAGTAGTTGAAGAATTACAGGATGAAAAAATCGATATCATTAACTGGAGTGAAAACCCAGCTATCTTAATCGAAAATGCATTAAGCCCATCAAAAGTTATTGCAGTTTTAGCAGATCCTGATAATAAGGAAGCTTTAGTTGTAGTTCCTGATTTACAGTTATCATTAGCAATTGGTAAAGAAGGACAGAATGCAAGACTTGCAGCTAAGCTTACAGGTTTTAAGATTGATATTAAGAGTGAGTCACAGGCAAAAGAAGAAGGCATTCAGTATGTTTTCGATGAAGATGATTATTATGATGATGACGAATATTATGATGGAGAGTATTACGATGACGAATACTACGACGGAGAATATTACGATGATGAATATGATGAAGAAAGTGAAGAAGCTGATTCAGTAGAAGAAGCATCAGAGGAATCAACAGAAGAATAGTAACTGATGGATTCAATTAGAACATAGGAGATTATGGCATGGGGCAGAATAGAAAAATACCAATGCGAACATGTATTGGTTGCAGACAGTCAAAGGAAAAAAAAGAGCTAATAAGAATTGTTAGAGACAAGGAAAACAACGTTTTTGTTGACTTAACAGGAAAACAAAACGGTAGAGGTGCATATATATGTGAAGATGTGCATTGTTTGGAAAAAGCTATGAAAACAAAAGCTTTGGAAAAAACATTAAAGGTATCCGTTGACAGTGAAATTTTTGAAAAATTAAAAGAGCAGTTAGGAGATACAAATGAATAAAGTTTTTTCAATGATAGGCTTGGCAACCAGGGCTGGAAAAACTGTTGCAGGTGAGTTTTCTGTAGAAAAAGCGGTAAAACAAAAGAAGGCATGGTTGGTTATTGTCTCAGAGGAAGCTTCAGATAATACAAAGAAACTGTTTTTTAACAAGTGCAAATATTATAATATTCCATGTTTTGTTTACGGAAGTAAGCAGGAATTAGGCGAGGCAACTGGAAATGACAGTCGTGCGTCAATAGCCATAACAGACAGAGGATTTAGTGAAACCATCAACAGATTGTTAGAAAGTTAGACGGAGGTAGTATATGTCAAAGATGAGAGTACATGAATTGGCCAAAGAATTAGATATAAAAAGTTCAGAGATTATAGAAGTGCTTGGAGAAAAAGGAATTGATGTAAAAGCCCAAAGTTCAATTGACGAAGCTTCAATTGAAATTGTGAAAAAGAAGTTCCCTTCAGCAAAATCTGAAAATAAAAAAGAAGAAAAGGCAAAACCTAGAGTTTTAATTACAAGCAAAGGTGTTGTTAAGACAGGTGAAAGAAGAAGACGTAGACATAGTAGTGATGGAGAGCATAAACATCGTTCGAAACATTCTTCTGAAGTAAAAGAAGAGGTAAAGGAAAATGTTAAGCCTAACGAAACAGTTGAAAAGGCAGTTGAAGAAAAGACAGCTCCAAAAGATACAACTGTTCAGGCTAAAGAAACTACTCCTAAGGCAGAAGAAAAGAAACCTGTAGAAGTAAAAGAAGTGGCAAAAGAAGTGGTAAAGGAACCTGTAAAGGAACCTGTAAAAGAGGTGGAAAACAAAGAAAATAAAATTCAAGAGGTAAATACTACGGAAAAAATGGCACAGAGAGAAACAAAACCGGCTGATAATAAACAACAGCCTAAGGAAAACAATAATAACAGACAGGTAAACAACAACAGACAGCAGAGAGATAATCGTTCAAACGACAATAGAAATAACGATAGAAACGATAATAGAAACAACGACAGAAATAGCAACAGAAACGATAACAGAAACAACAATAGAAATAACAACAGAAATAACGGAAGATATAACAACGATAGAAACAATGACAGAAATAACGACAGAAACAATGGAAATCGTAAAGACAACCGTAATTTCAACAAAGACCGTAACGGAAATGGCAGAAATGACAACAGAAACAACAACGGAAACAGAAACAATGACAGAGGCAATTTCAGAAACGGAAATAATGGCAACAGACCAAACAATGATAGAGGCGGCTTTAGAAGAAATGACAGAAATGATGCCCCATCAGAACCAATTCAGGATAAGAACAGAAAGAATAGAGAAAACAAAATCCGCCAGGATAGACAGGAACGTAATAAGAAAAATTACGAAGATGGCAGAAGAGGTAAGAATGGCAAGAAGGGTGATTTCTCTAAACCTACATTAGAAAAGCCAAAGAAGAAGGAAGAAAAGAAAGAAGAAATTAAGATTATTCAGGTTCCTGAAGCTATTACAATTGGCGAGTTAGCAGAAAAGATGAAGATGACAGCATCAACACTTATTAAGAAGTTATTCTTAGAAGGAAAGATGGTTACTGTTAACACAGAAATTGATTTTGACAGTGCAGAAGAAATCGCTTTAGGATATGACATCATGTGCGAAAAAGAAGAAAAAGTAGACATGATTGAAGAACTTCTTAAAGAAGATGAAGAAGATGAATCACTTATGGTTAAACGTCCACCTGTAGTTTGTGTTATGGGACACGTAGACCATGGTAAAACATCACTTCTTGATGCAATTAGAGAAACAAATGTAATTTCAGGTGAAGCAGGTGGTATTACACAGCATATCGGTGCTTCAGTTGTAAAAATTAATGACCAGACAATTACATTCCTTGATACACCGGGACATGAAGCATTTACATCAATGCGTATGCGTGGTGCACAGTCTACAGATATTGCAATCTTAGTTGTAGCTGCTGATGATGGTGTTATGCCACAGACTGTAGAAGCTATTAACCATGCTAAGGCTGCAGGAATTGAAATAATTGTTGCAATTAACAAGATTGATAAGCCGGGTGCAAATATCGAGAGAGTTAAGCAGGGACTTGCTGAACATGAATTATTAGCATCTGACTGGGGCGGAGACGTGGAAATGGTTCCTGTTTCAGCTCACACAAGAGAAGGTATTGACGATCTTCTTGAAATGGTACTTTTACAGGCTGACGTATTAGAATTAAAGGCTAATCCAAACCGTCAGGCAAGAGGTATTGTTATTGAAGCAAAACTTGACAAAGGTAAAGGTCCTGTAGCTACAGTTTTAGTACAGAAAGGTACTTTAAAAGTAGGTGCACATATTGCAGCAGGAGCTAACCATGGTAAAGTTAGAGCCATGACAGATGATAAGGGAAATAGAATTAAGACTGCCGGTCCTTCAACACCTGTTGAAATTTTAGGCCTTAGCGGAGTTCCAAACGCAGGTGAAGTTTTCGTTTCAACAGAAACAGCTTCAGAAGCAAAAGACTTTGCTAACACATTCGTTGAAGACAGCAAGGCAAAACTTATGGAATCTAATAAATTTAGAATTTCTCTTGATGATCTTAACTCACAGATTGAAGCCGGTGAATTAAAAGAACTTAACATTATCGTTAAGGCTGACGTTCAGGGTTCAGTTGAAGCAGTTAAGCAGAGCTTACTTAAACTTTCAAATGATGAAGTTGAAGTTAAGATTATCCATGGTGGTGTTGGTGCAATTAACGAATCAGACGTTATTTTAGCATCTACATCAAATGCAATTATTTTAGGATTTAACGTAAAACCTGACACACAGGCTGAAATTACAGCAAACAATGAAAATGTTGATTTAAGACTTTACTCTGTAATTTACAATGCTATTGAAGACATTGAAAGAGCCATGAAGGGTATGCTTGAGCCAATTTATGAAGAAAAAGTTATTGGTCATGCAGAAATCCGTCAGATATTTAAGGCATCTGGTGTTGGTAACATCGGTGGTTCTTACGTATTAGACGGCTTTATGCAGAGAGGCTGTTCAGCTAGAATTACAAGAGACGGAAAGCAGATTTTTGAAGGCCCTGTTGCATCACTTAAGAGATACAAAGATGATGTTAAGGAAGTAAAAGCAGGTTACGAATGCGGTCTTGTATTTGAAGGCTTTAACGAAATTGCTGAATTAGATCAGGTAGAAGCTTACATTATGGTAGAAGTTCCAAGATAGGTTTTGATATCAGGCATAAAATAGGTCTAAACAAAATTGGTATGGCTTATTTTATGAAAAATGGATATTTTATATAGTGTATGACAATCTTTTGTATAAAGAAAGTTGGAATGATTATGAGAAAAAATAGTATTAAGAATACAAGAATAAATGGTGAAGTTCAAAGAGAACTTAGTAATATCATACGTGAGTTGAAAGACCCACGTGTTGGTATTATGACTACCGTTACGGGAGTTGAAGTTGCCCCTGACTTAAAAACATGCAAGGCATATATTAGCGTGTTAGGAGATGAGCAGGCAAAAGCCGACACAATGGCTGGTTTAAAAAGTGCAGCAGGTTTTATTAGAAGAGAACTTGCGAGAACTGTAAATTTAAGAAATACTCCTGAAATTAGATTTATTATGGATGAATCTATTGAGTACGGTATGAAAATGTCAAAAATTATTGATGACATGAAAGCTAAGGAACAGTCAGAAGAATAGGATTTAATGAAAGTGTTTCGGAAGTCCATATTTGAATGACTTGTAATGGAGAATTAAATGAAAAAAATTAATGAAATTATTGGTGATGCTAAAACAATTGGTATTGCCGGTCATATAAGACCTGACGGCGATTGCGTTGGGTCTTGTATGGCGTTATATAACTATTTAAAGAAAAACAGACCTGATTTAACAGTTCAGGTTTATCTTGAAAGTGTTGATGATAAATTTAAAATAATCAAAAATACACAGGATATTTCAACAGAAGGCTATGATGGAACAGTCTATGATTTGTTTATATCATTAGATACAGCAAGTCTTGACAGATTAGGACAAAATCAGGGCTTTTTTGATAATGCAAAAAGAACAGCCTGTATCGACCATCATAAAAGTAATCCGGCTTATGGTGACTACAACTATATTTTGCCTGATGCAAGTTCTGCCAGCGAAGTGTTATATGATTTGTTAGATAATGAATTGTTTGACAAAGACATTGCAGAGCCAATGTATATGGGAATCGCCCATGATTCAGGTGTTTTCAGATTTCAGTCTACATCACCTAAGACTATGAGAATAGCCGCAAACATGATTGAACATGGTGTTGAAGTAAATGAAATTTTAGAAGAAACTTTCTTCAGAAAAACATATAAACAGATGATGGTTACTGCAAAAATCCAAAGTGAAGCAGTTTTAACTATGGATGGCAAATGCATTTATGGTTTCTGCACAAATGAAACCATGGAAGAATACGGCGTAACAAAAAGTGATTTAGATGCTGTAATTGGAGCAATACGAAATGTAGACGGCGTAGAAGTTGCTTTGTTTGTATATCAGCTTGATGAAAATAAGTTTAAAGCAAGTCTTCGTTCAAAAAGATATGTAGATGTAAGTGAAATTGCTGTATCCTTTGGCGGCGGCGGTCACGTTAGAGCTGCCGGATTTGATATTGAAGGAAGCTTGGAAGATGTTATTGAAAAAGTGTTGAAGAAAATCAATAACGTTATTTAATAAAAAGTAAAGAGTGAAGTTATGATTAGTGGAGTTATAAATGTATACAAAGAGCCTGGGTTTACATCCCACGATGTAGTTGCCAAGCTCAGAGGTATATTAAAGCAAAAAAAGATAGGACATATGGGAACTCTCGATCCTAATGCAGTTGGAGTTTTACCGGTGTGTTTAGGCAAGGCAACCAAGTTGTGCGATATTTTATCAGAAAAAGATAAAACTTACGAAGCAACATTGTTACTTGGAACAGAAACAAACACACAGGATACAACAGGAGAAGTTTTAAGTCAGGCAAGTGAAGAGGACTTAAAAAAATTAACTGAGGATCAGGTATTTAAAACCGTAAAAGGCTATATTGGAGAATATGACCAGATTCCACCGATGTTTTCAGCTATAAAAATTGGTGGGGAAAAACTATATAATCTGGCAAGAAGAGGCGAAGTAATTGAACGCCCACCAAGACATTGTAAAATTATTGACATTACAGTAACAAGTATGGAATTGCCAAGAGTTAATATGCATGTTACCTGTTCAAAAGGAACATACATAAGAACACTGTGTTATGACATAGGTAAGGACTTAGGTGTTGGCGGTTGCATGGAGCATTTGGTAAGAAGCAGAGTAGATAGATTTAAAGTAGAGGACTCAATTACTCTTTCTCAAATTGAAGAATTTAGAGATAATGGAACCTTGAAAGATTACATTGTACCTGCAGACGAAATGCTTGATATGTATTCAAAGTGCATGGTATCAGAGAATGCGGAAAAATTAGTATACAATGGAAACATATTTACATCAGGAAATACTCTTCTTAAAATGAACCATAAAGAAGGTCAGACTGTAAGAGTATATACACATGATGGAAAATTTATAGGCTTATACATGTTTATTGCAGATAAGCAGATTTATAAACCAATAAAGATGTTTTTGTAAATTCGAAAATAGGAGAAGATATGCAGTGTATATCTATTGATGATAATATAAAATTAAAAAATACAATAGTTACAATTGGAAAATTTGACGGTATACATAAAGGCCATGAAAAGCTATTAGATGAGATAACAAAAAATGCTAATGGCAGACAGAAAGTTGTGTTGACTTTTGAGACATCACCAAAAGCATTTTTGGATAATAATGCCAACAAAACAATTGTAACAGACAGCGAAAAGCAAATGCTTTGTCACAGCCATGGAATTGATGTATACATGAAAATGCCAATGAAAAAGGAATTTTTAGCATTGACTCCTGACCAATTTGTAAAAGAAATTTTAAAGGACAAAATAGGTGCTACAACAATAGTATGTGGGCCTGATTTTACATTTGGCACAAAAGCATTAGGAAATGTACAATTTCTGAAAGATAATCAGAAAAAATATGGCTACAATCTGATAGTTGTAGAAAAAGAGCAATATCATAACAAAGACATAAGCAGTACAGCCATTCGAGAAAAAATAGTGGAAGGCAAAATGCAGGAAGTTAATGATATGCTAAACCATCCATACACAATTATTGGAAAAGTTGAAGAAGGGAAAAAACTGGGAAGGCAAATAGGACTTCCAACAGCAAACATAATTCCAGAAAAAACAAAACTTTTACCACCAAAAGGAGTGTACAAAACAGTTGTAAATGTAGAAGGAAAACGCTTTGCATCAATAACAAACATCGGAGTAAATCCAACAGTGGAAAGTGGAAACCAAATAAAAGTAGAAACACACATTCTAGACTACAAAGAATACATTTACAATGAAATCGTCCAGGTAGAGTTTTACGAGTTCGTCCGCCCGGAAAGAACATTTCCAAACTTAGAAGAACTAAAAACTCAAATCGAAAAAGACATAGAATATTGTAAAAGAATATAAAGCTTTTGAATAATCGCTCCACTAAGGGGCGTATAAAAATAGAGTGTTTTAAACGATAGGAAGCATTTCGTCTATCGAAGCGAGCATAGCTACAATCGCGAGAGATTGTCTGAAACCGCGAAGCGGTTGAGTTATCGGTAGCGATTGTTAATATGCGGCGCAGCGCAGATAGAAATGCGACATGTTTAAAACACTCTATTTTTATACGCCCCTGAGGGAGAAATTAAATAAAAAGATATATTCTATAGTATTATATTTTGCTAATCAAATTTTTTATATTCTTTTACAAGTTTAATGACTGTTCCTGAAAGGAGGAATAGCGCTATTAAGTTTGGAATTGACATAAGCCCGTTGAAGGTATCAGCAATGCCCCAAATTAAGCCTAAATCCATTGTGGCTCCAACTATTGCAACTAAAGCATAAACAACCATAAATGGTTTGATTACCTTTGGTGAAAATAAAAATTCGATACATCTTGCTCCGTATAAGCCCCAACCAAGTATAGTTGAAAAAGCAAAACAACACATGGCAATTGCAGAAAAAATTGAAATCCAGTTACCATAAGTAGAAGTAAATCCAAGTATTGTAAGTTCAGCTCCGGCGTTTGCACCGTAATTAATTGTTACACCACTACAAAGTATAACAAGAGCTGTTAATGTACAAATTACAATAGTATCTGTAAATACTTCAAATATTCCAAAAAATCCCTGTTTAACAGGCTTTTGTGTATCAGCACATGCATGTGCGATTGAACCGGTACCAAGACCTGCTTCGTTAGAAAAAATTCCTCTGGAAACACCACGCTTCATACAAATAAATATGCTACCTACAACACCACCTGTAACTGAACGAGGGTTAAAGGCGCCTTCAAATATCGAAGCAAATACAGTTGGCAGGTTTCCGATATTTAATATAACTACACCAATTGCAAGTGCAATATAAAATAAAGCCATAAAAGGAACTAATTTTTCTGTAACTTTTCCGATTCGTTTAACTCCGCCCAAAAGTACAAGTGCAACTAAAACTGCAATAACAATTCCTAATATTAAATTAATCTGAGGTATTGTTTTTGAAGTGCATACATTATAGCTAAGTAATGCAGAATCAATGGCAGTAGTAATTGTATTAACCTGTGTGGCGTTACCTGTACCAAAAACAGTCAGCACTCCGAAAAGAGAAAATAGAATAGCTAAAAACTGCCATTTCTTTCCAAGACCGTTTTTTATGTAGTACATAGGACCACCAACTAAGTCCCCTTCCTGATTACGTTCTCTAAAATGTACAGCTAGAGTAACTTCAGCAAATTTGGTGCACATACCAAGTAATGCTGAAATCCACATCCAAAATACTGCTCCAGGACCACCTATGGCAATTGCCCCGGCAACGCCGGCAATATTTCCTGTACCAACAGTTGCGGCAAGAGCGGTACATACAGCCTGAAAAGGAGTAATTGAACCGTCACTGGCATCTCTTTTCTTGAAAATACGACCAATAGTTGTTTTCATGGCATATTTGAATTTTCGTATCTGAATAAATCTGGTACGAATACTCAAATAAAGTCCAACGCCGATAATACAAACCATTGCAGGCACACCCCAAATGAAATTGTTTACGGCACTGTTAATTTCTTCAATAAGTTTTAACATAATAATAATTAACCTCACTATCTTTCGTGAATTCGCTTAAATTGCGCATACTTTGATATTGTACCATATTAAAGTGCTGGTATCAATTTAATATATATAAGAAAGAGTTTAAAAAATATTAGAAAATCACTAGACAATTTCATTATTATATAGTAAACTAGCAAAGTATGTTTAATGAACCTACACTAAGTAACCGGATTCTCCGACCATTACTTAAGTGCATGGGGATATATCAAAAATATTTAAGGAGGAAATTATAATGATTTCAAAGGAAGTAAAAGCTCAGCTTACAGCAGAATACGGTAAGACACCTACAGACACAGGTTCACCAGCAGTTCAGGTTGCAATCCTAACTTATAGAATTAAGGATTTAACAGAACATTTAAAGGTAAACCAGAAGGATCATCATTCAAGAAGAGGTCTTCTTAAGATGGTAGGTAAGAGACGTGGTTTACTTGATTACATCAAGGAAAACGATGTAAACGAATACAGAGCTTTAATTGAAAAATTAGGAATTCGTAAATAATTTACTAATTATGAAGTAGAAGCAAGAGAGGATATGTTCCTCCCTTGCTTTTTTTTTATATATCAATTATAATTAAAAGGCTTATGGTTGTTTACCAAAGCTTGGCAGAAGAACCAAGCCGAAGCCACTGTAAAGGGCAGTAATTTTTACCGGTTTTTACAGTAGTTTCGGATTCTTCTGCAAATGAAAAATAAATATAAGGAGAAGTTACTATATAAATAAGTAACGAAAGAAGATTATGTACAAGAGTTTTAGTATGGAACTTGGTGGCAGAACTCTTACAGTAGATGTAGGAAGAGTTGCTGCTCAGGCAAATGGTGCGGCTTTTATGCACTATGGTGACACAACAGTATTGTCAACAGCTACAGCATCTGACAAACCTAGAGATGGTGTGGATTTCTTCCCATTATCAGTAGAGTTTGAAGAAAAGATGTATTCAGTAGGAAAAATCCCTGGTGGATTTAATAAAAGAGAAGGAAAGGCTTCAGAGAACTCAGTTCTTACAGCACGTGTTATTGACCGTCCTATGAGACCTTTATTCCCAAAGGATTACAGAAACGATGTTTCTCTTAACAACTTAGTAATGTCAGTTGATCCTGAATGCAGACCTGAATTAGTTGCAATGTTAGGTTCAGCTATTTCAACATGTATTTCAGATATTCCATTTGACGGACCATGTGCAATGACACAGATTGGTTTAGTTGATGGTGAATTTATTGTAAACCCAAGTCAGTCAGATTGGGATAACGGTGATTTACAGCTTACAGTTGCTTCAACAAGACAGAAAGTTATTATGATTGAAGCAGGCGCTAACATTATTCCGGAAGCTAAGATGATTGAAGCTATTTACATGGCTCATGACATTAACCAGACAATTATCGAATTTATTGATAAGATTGTTGCAGAAGTAGGTAAGGAAAAACACACATACGAAAGTTGTGCTATACCTGAAGAATTGTTTGCAGCAATTAAGAAAATTGTACCTCCTGAAGATATGGAAGTTGCAGTTTTCACAGATGACAAGCAGACAAGAGAAGAAAACATTCGTCAGATTACAGAAAAGTTAGAAGAAGCTTTTGCTGAAAATGAAGAGTGGCTTGCTGTATTAGGGGAAGCTATTTATCAGTATCAGAAGAAAACAGTTCGTAAGATGATTTTGAAAGATCACAAGCGACCTGATGGAAGAGCATTAAATCAGATTAGACCTCTTGCAGCAGAAACAGACATTGTGCCAAGAGTACATGGCTCAGCTATGTTTACAAGAGGACAAACTCAGATTTGTAACGTATGTACATTAGCTCCGTTATCAGAAGCACAGAGAATTGACGGATTAGATGAAAATGTAAAAACTAAAAGATACATGCATCATTATAATTTCCCTTCATACTCAGTTGGTGAAACAAAACCATCAAGAGGACCTGGACGTAGAGAAATTGGACATGGTGCTTTAGCAGAAAAGGCTCTTATGCCTGTACTTCCAAGTGAAGAGGAATTTCCATATGCTATTAGAACTGTTTCAGAAACATTTGAGTCAAACGGTTCTACATCAATGGCTTCAACATGTTCATCATGTATGTCATTAATGGCAGCAGGTGTTCCAATTAAGGCTATGGTAGCAGGTATTTCATGTGGTCTTGTTACAGGTGATACAGATGATGATTATGTATTACTTACAGATATTCAGGGACTTGAAGATTTCTTCGGTGATATGGACTTTAAGGTAACAGGTACAACAGAAGGTATTACAGCTATTCAGATGGATATTAAGATCCATGGTCTTACAAGAGAAATCGTTGAAGGTGCTATTGCAAGAACAAGAGAAGCAAGATTATTCATTATGGATAATTGTATGAAACCAGCAATTGCTGAACCACGTAAGGAAGTTAATGCTTATGCTCCAAAGATTGAAACAATTCAGATTAACCCTGATAAGATTGGAGATGTAGTAGGTAAGAGTGGTAAAGTTATTAATGCCATTATTGAAGAAACAGGCGTTAAGATTGACATTACAGATGAAGGAATGGTTTCAGTTTGTGGTGTTGACAGAGACATGATTAATAAAGCATTAAAATATATTGAAACAATTGTAAGTGATTTTGAAGAAGGAATGATTCTTGAAGGAACAGTTGTAAGCATTAAAGAATTTGGTGCTTTCGTTGAATTTGCTCCAGGAAAAGAAGGTATGGTTCACATTTCAAAGATTGCAAAAGAAAGAGTTGAACATGTAGAAGATTACTTAACACTTGGTGACAAGGTAAAAGTTAAATGCCTTGGAAAAGACAAGATGGGAAGAATGAGTTTCTCAATCAAAGATGCTAAATAATATATTTTAGAGATAGAAAACCGGCTTCTAAGCTATAGGCTTAAAAGCTGGTTTTTCTATATTAAAAAATGTACAAAAACACTATGATTTGTAGGAATTATGATTTATAATATTTAAGTTACTAGAAATAAAAGTATTTAAATAAAGGATTCAATATGACAGAAGAGAAGAAAATTAAAATTGGAAAAATATTTAACAAGATAACAACAGTATTGTTTGTACTGTTTTTTATATCAGTTTTTGTAATACCTATTATGAATAAGACATTTTTTTTAGTGTCCACAATTGTAATAGCAGTATTATTTTGCATAAGCTGTATTATCAGTCATATTTGTCTAAAAGACTACAAACCACAATAAGAGAAAAGGAGTATGTTTATTATGGAGAACAACAAAGGAACAATTTGTGTGCAGGGGGGGTGGCAACCTAAAAAGGGAGAACCAAGAGTTTTACCTATTTATCAGAGTACAACATTTAAGTATGATACATCAGACCAGATGGGAAGATTATTCGATTTAGAGGATAGTGGATATTTTTACACAAGACTTCAGAATCCAACAAATGATGCAGTGGCACAGAAAATTTGTGATTTAGAAGGTGGTGCTGCAGCGATGCTTACATCCTCAGGACAGGCAGCAAATTTCTATGCAGTGTTTAATATTTGTGAGGCAGGAGACCATTTAATATGTTCATCTAATGTTTATGGCGGAACATTTAATTTGTTTGGTGTTACAATGAAGAAGATGGGTATTGATGTAACTTTTGTGGACCCTGAAATTACACCTGAAGACTTAGATAAGGAATTTAAACCTAATACAAAGTGCGTGTTCGGGGAGTCGATTTCCAATCCGTCTTTAGTAGTTTTAGATTTTGAAAAGTTCAGTAAGGCAGCTCACAATCATGGAGTTCCACTTATTGTTGATAACACATTCC
>ERZ791852.224-NODE-224-length-45658-cov-5.718374_pt1 | contig 45658 bp, 39 predicted proteins | sample MGYA00510287_ERZ791852 | MGnify/ENA primary metagenome ERZ791852 (study PRJEB30046, sample SAMN00715257) | human gut metagenome | study: EMG produced TPA metagenomics assembly of the A metagenome-wide association study of gut microbiota in type 2... | reverse complement strand
CGATTAGCATAAATTAAGTTTGCGAAGCAAACGATACTCCTTGGGCATTGCACAAAGAGGTTCATATTTCCTGCATTGCGAAGCGTGTTGCTGAGAACGGAGTGAACAGTAACGGAGCACATAAGTAAGAACACATTTTCAGAATATAAGTTTGCTTTTTATCAGGAATTATGATATGATAAAAAAAATCAGAAACTGTTCAGTATCTCATAGAATAGCAGACTGCTGAATGGTTATGAAGAGTGTACGAACAAAAAATAACTTAAAAAGGAGGGTATAATTATGCCATATGGAAGAATCACGCCAAAGCAACAGGAGATTCTTGATTACATAAAGAATGAGATTTTGAACCGGGGATTTCCGCCGGCAGTTCGTGAAATCTGCGAGGCAGTCAACCTGAAATCTACTTCTTCCGTTCATTCACATCTGGAAGCACTGGAGAAAAATGGATATATCCGCAGAGATGCAACGAAACCACGTGCGATTGAGATTATTGATGACAATTTTAATCTGGTCCGCAGAGAGGTTGTGAATGTTCCCATCATAGGAACTGTGGCAGCCGGACAGCCACTTCTGGCAGTTGAGAATATTGAAGGCTATTTCCCTATCCCTGCAGAGTTTATGCCTAATTCACAGAGCTTTCTGTTGAAAGTAAAAGGGGAAAGTATGATAAACGCCGGAATTTTTGACGGAGATCAGGTTCTGGTAAAACAGCAGTCCACAGCAGAGGATGGAGATATTGTTGTTGCGCTGATCGATGACGGTGCTACAGTTAAGACTTTCCATAAAGAAAAAGGATACTATCGTCTCCAGCCAGAAAATGATACAATGGAGCCAATCCTTGTACATGAAGGTCTTCAGATTCTTGGCAAAGTATTTGGTGTGTTCCGTTTGTATGAGTAATATAACTGATACGTGAATAGTCAGGCAGATATTCGCAATCCGCTTCGCAACTTGCTCATAATCGAATCAAGCAAGTCCCCATACATTGCAAATTATACTATATCAATTCAAAAAAACAACAGAGGAAATCAGGTATCTCTTAATGATGATATCTGATTTCCTCTGTATTTTATTTTGCAAATTTCACAAAGTCAGGCGGATAAAATCATCCGCCTCACTACGCAGCTCTACACCGAATAACTGTAAATTTTTCGTTACTGTTCAGTGGTAATATCCCGCGAGGTGTTTTTTGTGAACGAAGGTCACAGAAAACCCGAGACATACCGCGCGACTTTATGCGATTAGCATAAAGTCTGTGCATCGCAAGCGTGTTGCTGTGAACAGAGTGAACAGTAACAATTTTTTCTACTTATTTCTCAAGAAATTCATTAACGTCAAGAACCTTACCATCTCTCCAGATTCTTTCGAGGTCATAGAAAAGACGATTCTCTTCGTCAAATACGTGGACGATCATATCGCCGTAATCCATAAGAACCCAGCTGGAGTTTCTGGTTCCCTCAATCTGTTTTGCTTCAAATCCGGCTCTGCCAAGTGTTTCATCTACATTGTCAACCATAGCCTGAACCTGATTCTGGTTGGAAGCACTTGCAATTACAAAATAATCGGCAATTACAGATACTTCATGGATATCTATTACCTTAATATCTTTTCCTTTTTTCTCATCAAGTGCGCAGCAGGCAAGTTTTGCCATTTCAAGTTCTCTGTTCATGGAAACAACCTCTCTTTCTATCTGCTTTTGTAACTGTTCAATATCTTCATGATCAACAGACTATTGAATAGCTACATATATCTTCTCTAAATAAATATTTATATCCGTAATCTGTTCTCCCTGTTGTGCTGTCCCCTATATGTAAAACTCTGCCAGTCGAGACAATTTATACTCAGGACTGTCTTTTCATGTGTAAATCCCTGTAATACAAGAAAGCATCTTTCGTAGCATTATCAATATCTTTCGGATTTTCCTCCAGATAAGCCAGTGTATCACCCAAAATCTTATACATACATTCGTCAAGATCCTGAAAAGCCAGTTTACGTACAATTGCAAGATTAGGAGCTTTATCACGTTTTGGTTCAATATAATCGGCAATATAGACGATTTTTTCCAACAGTGTCATCTCCGGCTTTCCGGTAGTATGCCAGGTGATGGCAGAAAGAATATTTTCATCTGTAACATCATACTTAGCCTTAGCTACGTAAGCTCCAAGCTTGGCATGAAGTAAAAAAGGATGCTCCTGTTCGAATTCAGATACCGAAATATGATGCTGGCTGCACATTTTCAGCTTCTTTTTGTTTGGAATACATTTTGCACAGTCATGGAGCAGTCCGGCAGTCTGGGCTGTGATCAGATCACAGTCATGAACCATGGCAAGTGCTGCACATGTAAACATAACTCCCAACGTATGTTCATAACGATCCTCATCCAGATATTTTGCTAATTTTTTCTGCATTTTTATAAAATCATACTCTGCCATCGGAAGATCATCCTTTCTTTTCGGCCAGACTGTAAATCTGGTTTTCTCTGATATACTCAATCACCGGATCAGGAATATAGTAACGCACACTTTTATCTTCGCTGATCCAGTTTCTGAGCATTTCGCTGGATACATCAAGGTTTGTGGTATTCAGTGTCAGAAATGTGCCATTATATTTAAGCGAAAGACGGTTCATTTCTGCTTCGAGCTCTGCGATTGTGGAATGATTTCTTACAGCAGTTACCAGAATGCAGTTTCTGCAGATTCTTTCCGGTTCACGCCATGTATCAAAGTCATACAGGGAGTCTGCGCCGATTATAAAATAATAATCAGTATCCGGATTCTTCTCTTTTAGCATTTCCAGTGTATGATAAGTGTAAGTATAACCATTTTCATGCATTTCAGTCAGCGACAGTTCAAAGTGAGGATTTCCGGTAATCGCCCTGCGGACCATTTCAACTCTTTCTTCATCTGTGGCACGTCCCTGACGGTTTCTCTTGTGAGGCGGATTTCCGGAAGGCATGAACAGTACCTTTTCCAGTCGGAACTGTTCGTATGCTTTCTCTCCCAGAATCAGATGCCCCATGTGGATGGGATCAAAAGTACCGCCCATAATACCAATTCTGTGTTTGATGTCAGCCATAAAAAACTCCGTATTATTTTCTGGGTAATTCAATTTTTTTCTTTTCGTTTTTGCCTTCACGGTATAAAACAATTTTCTTGCCGATAACCTGTACGATCTGGGAACGTGTACGTTCTGCCAGAACCTCAGCCATCTGGCGCGGATCCTCCAGGCAGTTCTGAAGAACACTGATCTTGATCAGTTCTCTGGCTGCAAGCGCCTCATCTACTGCGGCTGTGTTCTCAGGAGTAAGACCACCCTTTCCAAGCTGAAGGATTGGATCCATGGTCATTGCAAGACCTTTTAAATAAGCTCTCTGTTTACTTGTCATTTTTATTTTCCTCTGTTATTCTCTGCAAACGGACAAAATCATCCGTCTTACCACATCTGTTTCATTATTGAATCTATTTATACTATTTATAGTAATCAAAATCAAATCCGTACATACGCACAGTATCGCCTTCCTGAATGCCTGCCTTCTCAAGTTCTTCCAGGATGCCTCCCTCTTTCAGGAATTTCTGGAAGAATGCGAAACCTTTTTCGGAATCAAGATTTGTGTAGCCAAGCATCTTTTCAATCTTCGGTCCCTCGACAACAAAAATTGTCGGATCTTCAGGACTCTGCTCTACTGTATATGGAAGGTTTTCTCCGATCAACATATCTTCAGGGAAGAATTCCTGTTCAAATACTACAGGTTCCTGTGGGCAGCTGTCAAGAAGTTCTTTCACATGGAATAAAAGTTCTCTGACACCCTGACCGCTGACAGCGGAAATCGGATATACCTGGATTCCTTTTGGCTCAAATTCTGCCTTAAGTTTGTCAATCGGGCTCTCTTCGCCGTCTTCTGTATAGATACAGTCGATTTTATTTGCTGCGATTACCTGTGGTCTTGCAGCAATTTCCGGATTATAAGCTTCCAGTTCTTTATTAATCTTGTAAATATCATCGATTGGGTCACGTCCCTCTGTAGATGCTGCATCTACAATGTGGATAATGACTCTGGTACGTTCAATGTGGCGGAGGAACTCATGTCCAAGTCCCACACCTTCGGAAGCACCTTCGATCAGACCGGGAATATCAGCGATCACAAAACCACCGTTTTCAGTATCTACAACACCAAGATTTGGGCTCAGGGTTGTAAAGTGATAGTTGGCGATTTTCGGCTGTGCGTTGGTAACACGGGAAAGGAATGTGGACTTTCCGACATTCGGGAATCCAACCAGACCTACGTCTGCGATTACTTTCAGCTCCAGAAGAACTTCCAGTTCCTGCGCAGGCTGTCCTGGCTGTGCATATTTCGGAACCTGCATGGTTGCAGTCGCATAATGCTGGTTTCCTTTGCCACCTCTTCCGCCTCTTAATACGATCTGGCGTTTATTTTCACCGGACATATCAGCAATTACTTTACCGGATTCTGCATCCATGATAACAGTTCCTTCCGGAACTTTTAATACAACATCTTTTCCATCGGCACCATGGCAGCGTTTTTTGCCGCCTTCCTGTCCGTCTTCTGCTTTATATTTTCTTCTGTGTCGGTAGTCGCCAAGGGTGTTCTGGCCTTCATCTACCTCAAATATCACGTCTCCTCCACGACCGCCGTCGCCGCCGTCAGGACCGCCATTCGGAACATATAATTCTCTGCGGAAACTTACATGGCCGTCGCCGCCTTTACCGGAGCGGATATAGATTTTCGCTCTGTCTGCAAACATATGACACACCTCTGTCCTTTACTAATGATTATTTCGTAATAGTAATCTTCTTAAATTAATGCATTTGAGACCGTTCAGCAGGATTTCGCGCTCTGATGAGTCGAATCAATATGCATTATTTACAAGGATTGCTATGGTTTCTTTTATATCATATAACTCTTTTAATCTATAGCAATTCTACTATAAAAGAAAGGCTCCAAACCCATATTAGATTTGAAGCCTTCGCTTAACCAGATTATTCTGCTTCTACTGGAACGATAGAAACCTGTTTCTTATCGCGTCCTTTTCTGGTAAATCTTACGACACCATCTTTAAGTGCGAATAAAGTATAATCTTTACCGCAGCCTACGTTCTCACCAGCATGGATCTTAGTTCCGCGCTGTCTGTAAAGAATATTTCCAGCTTTAACAAACTGTCCGTCTGCTCTCTTCGCACCTAATCTCTTGGATTCGGAATCACGACCGTTCTTTGTAGAACCAACTCCTTTTTTATGTGCGAATAACTGAAGGTTCATTTTCATCATGTTGTTACACCTCCTTGACTTTTACTGTCAAATATCGATTGTTATAACTATGTTCAATTTCTGTTAATCCGAGAATCAGCGAATCCATGAGAAGGGTTCCCCTCTCAGTAACCGGAGCCGTAAAATGAAAAGATACATAGCCGTCATCTTCCTGCACTTCAAACTGATCATCTGTAAATGTCTCAAGAGAATTTACAGTATTGATCACCAGTACAGAGACAGCAGCACAGACAATATCCTGTCCTTCCTCTGCATATCCGGCGTGACCTTTCGAAACAAATTCCAGATAATTTCCATTTCTCTTCTTAACTGTAATTGTAATCATAATGACACCAGATTAACCGTTAATCTTTTCGATTTTTACTTTAGTGTACTGCTGTCTGTGACCGTTTTTCTTGTGATATCCAGTTTTTCTCTTGTATTTGTAAACGATAACTTTTTTTGCTTTACCGTTCTCAACTACAGTAGCGGTAACACTGGCATCTTTCACATCTTCACCAGCTTTTAATCCGTCATTGCTTACTGCAATAACATTATCAAAAGTAACAGTTTCACCAGCTTCAACACCGAGTTTCTCAACTCTGATTACGTCGCCTTCAGCAACTTTGTACTGTTTACCACCTGTTGCAATAATTGCGTACATCTGTGGCACCTCCTATAATCTTTACTCGCCAGATATGGTGACCTTTCGGTGCTTGTACCTCTCTGTGCGGCATCTCATTTATAATAGCGGACAAAATTCGATTTGTCAATAAGTTTTTTTCAATTTCTTTGGGATTTTTTTGAATTTTATTTTACAGGTACAATTTCAATCCAGTATCCGTCAGGATCTGTGATAAAATACAAACTGCAGAGCAGTTATTCAGTTACGGAAAAATATCGATGAGAATTGCAGATGCTTGTTTGGTTTACATAATTATTTTATGGCAAACTATAATTCTCTGATTTCCTCAATCACAGGTTTTCGCACTTTCTTTCTGGTAAGTTCCAGGATGTGCAGTGGAGTGATGTCCACTGCTTTTGCCTTTACCGGATCTTTGCGCAGATATTTCTGCAGGACATGGAACAGTTCATCCTGATGATCCTGATTTTCCATATTAATAAAATCAATCAGAATAATTCCGGACAGGTTTCTGAGACGCAACTGTCTGGCAATTTCCTTTGCTGCCTCCAAATTGATTTTTCGGTAAGTTTCCTGCATTTTCTTTTTGCCTGTAAACTTTCCGCTGTTTACATCAATGGATACGAAGGCTTCTGTCTGCTGGATCACCAGAAATCCACCACTGTTCAGCCAGACTTTCTCATGCTGGATTTCTTCTAAGACAGTTTCCAGGCGATAAAGTTTGTAAAGAGGGAGAAGTTTATCATCATAAAACCGCAGCTTCTCTTTTTCCTCCGGGCTGTTACTGTTAAGATAGTCAGAAATCTGTCGGGATATCTCAGGGATATCTGTTATGATCTCTTCCAGGTTCCGGCTGTTGGCGTCGCGGACTGCAGAGATATAAAAAGGCTCTGTTCTATATACGCAGCTGAAACAGGTACGGGATCTTCCGTCTACAGCAGCCTTATGATACAGGCCCTTCAGGTATTCCAGTTCTTTCAGTATTTCTTCTTTTGATGCATCTGCTGCATTTGTACGAACGATGATACCAAACTCTTTATCCGGACGGTTAACTTCTGCTTCCATCCACTTACTGATACGGCTTCTGTCATCATTGGAAAGTTTGGAAGACAGACCAAATTTCTTATCGCCGGTTGTAAGAATCAGATATTTGCCTGTAAAATTCAGATTCGTGGTTACAGCCGGTAGTTTTCCCTTCATTGCTTCCCGACTGATCTGCACAAGGATTTCATCTCCTGCCTTTAATGGGCGGTCACCTTTTTTTACAGAAGCATAAATCGCATTTGGAGCATCGGAAAGCTGCAGGTAGCATTTTTCCCCGGCAGAAATCTGTACGAATGCAGCACCGATATTGGCAGCTATATTCTCTATCTGTCCAACATAAATATTTCCAAGAGAAGATTTCTCCCCAACAGGTTCGAAGCGCAGTTCCATTACTTTACCGTCTTCTTCATGTGCACATACATAGCAGGGAATCTGCCGGATATTCATTTGGGTAATAATCAGTTTACTCAACTTCTTCACCCAGTGCTTCCAGAGTTACAAATTTATGTTCTTCCTCTGTTCCTTTATCTGCGTATACTTCCAGACGTTTGATGGAATAAGCAAATTCCGGAAGTTCTATGCCAAGCCATGAAAAGAATGTATCTGTTACCAGTTCCGGTTTTGTGTAATTGGCACTTGCGGAAGCAAGCATCATAAAGATCTTGTCTCCCTGAAGTTCCATCTTATAGATAAACGGGCGAATATCAATTTCCTTTTCGCTTCGTTTGGTCTTTTTCATTACTGTGATCTCCGGCTGCGCCAGGAAATCACTGATTTTATCTTTCCAGGAAATTTCAGGCTCTTTTCCCGGACGAAATTCTACATAATAATCGGCTGCTGCCACCAGTGACATTGCCTTACCCGCCTTTCCGTCCTCAACCTGACGGGTACTGAGTACATGTACCCCTTCTACCATCACTGCATCCAGACGTCTTGTGATCTCTGAAGTAGGAACTGTCTCTGCCAGCTCCAGATCGAAGTACTCTCCCAGACTTTCCGTACCAACTCCTAATGGTGCGGCAAAAGACATGATCATATGCGGACTGTATCCACCGGAAAAAGCAACCGGAAGATTGGCTCTGCGGATAGCCTTCTGGAAATAACGCATGGTATCCAGATGTCCCACAAATTTCACGGGACCCTCTTTGCTGAATTTAATTCTTACCTTCATAACATACACCTCCGCCATAACGCATAGCACCACAGCCGGAACATTTCTGACGGCAGTTTGGTGTTACGGTTTCTTTCTTTGCCTGTTCCCATTCGTGGATCAGGAACTTCTTGGTCACTCCTGCATCAATGAAATCCCATGGAAGGATCTCATCTGTGGAACGTTCTCTGAGAGTATAGAAATCAATATCTGTGTTGGTTTCCGCAAAAGATTCTTTCCATATATTATAGTCAAAACTCTCTGACCAGGCATCGTAGATCGCACCTTTTTCATATGCTCTGAGGATAACTTTTGAACAACGGCGGTCACCTCTTGCAAGGAAACCTTCAAGAATCGTTACATCCGGCTCATGCCAGCTGTAGCGGATACTTCTCTGGTTTAACTGTGCGCGGATCTCGCTTTTTACGACCTTTGCTTTCTCCACGAAATCTTCCTCTCTGTACATACCTGCCCACTGGAATGGGGTAAATGGTTTCGGTACAAAGAAAGAGGTACTTACATTGACCTGAACCTTGCCATTACGTTTTTCTTTCGGCACTTCTTCATAATAAGTTTCTGCAATTTTCTGAGCAAGATGAGCAATACCTTTCATATCATCTTCTGTTTCAGTTGGAAGTCCGAGCATGAAGTAAAGCTTTACCTGATTCCATCCACCTTTGAATGCTTCACCTGCACCATGAAGAATATTCTCTTCAGTCAGACCTTTGTTGATAACATTACGCAGACGCTGGGAGCCTGCTTCCGGTGCGAAAGTAAGGCTGCTCTTCTTTACATCCTGTACCTTGCTCATAACATCCAGGGCAAAAGCATCGATACGCAGGGATGGCAGAGATATATTGACAGCATTGCCATGAAATTCTTCAATCAGGAAGTTTACCAGTTCCTTCAGCTCAGAATAATCACTGGAGCTTAGAGAACTTAAGGAAATCTCCTCATGTCCTGTATTCTGAAGCATTTCTCTGGCACTTGCCTTTAAATCCTCCACATTGCGCTCTCTGGTAGGACGGTAGATCATACCTGCCTGACAGAAACGACATCCGCGGATACAGCCACGCTGGATTTCCAGAGTAACACGATCCTGAGTAGCTTTAATAAATGGAACTACAGGAGCTTTGATCGCGCGGTAGTCTTTAGTGACATCGGTGATCAGCTGTTTACAGACTTTCTCAGGTACACCCTCTTTTGCAGGTGTAAAGGAAGCAATGGTGCCGTCTTCTTTGTAGGTTACATTGTATAAAGAGGGAACATAAATTCCGGGAATCTGGGAAGCTGCAAACAGGAAGTCTGCTCTGGAGCCGCCTGCTGCCTTGTTTGCCTTATATGCATCAAACAAAGCATCATAGACAGTCTCACCCTCGCCAATATAAAACATATCAAAAAATTCTGCGATCGGTTCCGGATTATATGCACATGCCCCGCCGCCGATGACGATAGGGCCATCTTCCTTACGATCCTTTGCCAGAAGTGAAACATGGCTCAGGTCAAGTACCTGAAGCACATTGGTATAGCACATCTCATATCCAAGGGTAATACCAAGGAAATCAAACTCCTTTACAGGCTCCTGGGATTCCAGGGCAAAGAGAGGAATATGTTCCTCACGCATAATTTTATCCAGATCCATCCACGGAGAAAAGACACGCTCACACCAGACATCCTCACGTTCATTGAACATGTTATAGAGGATCATCATGCCCAGATTGGACATACCGATTTCATAAACATCCGGGAAGCACATGGCAAAGCGGATATCTACGTCATTCTTATCTTTCATTACAGAGTTGACTTCACCACCGATGTAACGGGCAGCCTTGTCAACTTTCATTAAAATTTCATCGCTTAAAGCTAGAGTTCTCATAGTATTCCTTTCAGAGATTATTGTATCAACATTGTGTTAAGCAGGGAAAATCCCCCACAATATTCCTATTATATACGGAATGGTGGGGGATTTCAAGGGAGAGTCGGATAGTTTGCAGTTTTTATCTGACAGTATCAGGCTGTAAAAGCGTGAGTAATGTTTCGTATACATATGTATTTTCTCTGACAATTATAGAAAGTTCCTCTTTGGCCTGATTCAGCTGGTGAAATAAATTACGGACATCAGACCTGCCTTCTTTGAAATGTTTTGAACGCAGATATCTGTTCTGATCATAGTAATATCGTTCGTCCAATATGATAACAAGACGTTTTATGTCTCTCACGGCAGTAATCTCATATTCATAACCCTGATGTATATAATCTTCCAGTAAGGCAGCAGTCTCCTCTTCATTATTTGCATATACAACAGAAACATGCGGATAGGGTTTTGAGGTTTTTCTGTCTGTAAGGTGTAGCATATTCTGGATAAATGAGGAAAGTTCCGCATTGGTACGGATGCGGTTGGTTAAGTGAAACATCTGGATTTCCGGCAGGTTTTCTATAAGTTTTAATGTATTTACCCCTAATTCTTCAGGACATATGGCATCTTCGGAATCGCTGGAAAATATTACAGGAAACTCCCCCTCCGATTGCGTTAACAGAATCTGCAGTTTTTCTGAAGAAAGTAAATGTGCTTCGTCTACCAGAACTGCACTGTAATGTTTCAGCTCTGTATTTTCGGTCAGCTGATTGTCCGAAAGAAAAGCAATACGCTGTAAACGTTTATGCAGTATTTTCCATTCTTTTCCGGCATTACCGCAGTGAATCATGCATATCTGCTGACGCCTGGACAGTTTCATGGCGATATCATAGAGAAGCAATGTTTTTCCTGTTCCTGGAAGTCCGGTAAAACAGAAATATCCGAACCGGCTGATACGGAGTTTCTTTAAAATCTGGCGCTGGATATCCCGCTGCTGGGAAGTCAGAAAGTATTCTTTTTTCAGGAAACGGGCCGGTTCTGTGATTGGGGAAATCAGATATAATTCGGCCTGAAACAGATTGTCAATATTCCCCTGATAATCACTGCTCTCCTTTTGCAGTGATCTGCACAGCTCTGTCCAGTCGGCTTCTGCAATATGATCATGGTTGGTAAGCCTGACAAGGCGATTCTGACTGCTGATATACGTATAAGACTGTATGGAGCGTCCGAGAACGGAAAGGTAATAACGGTTCTGCATAAGCTGTTTACGAATTGCCTCCTCAGATACAGCCCCGCTTTTCAGTTCAATATTTATAATCTGGTCGTCTTTGATCTGGAGAAGATCAAATTCTTTCCCGAGTTTTGGAATCTGGTAGGAATAGAAAAAGCGCAGGGAACAGACTTTAGTCATATGCGATTCTAACTGGCGTACCAGTGCTTTCATACTCTGAAGTTCCCATTCCCGTATTTTGAGGAAATATTCCCGGCCGGATAACTGACGTTCCAGTTTTGACAGAGAATCTGTATTCTGATTTCTCGTAAGTGCATATATGGATATTGATCTCATAACTTTTACCTTTCATTTTGCCGGAATTCTTTTATACTATTATAGCAAATATCAGCAATTGCAGGTAGCCTGAAAACAAAAAACAGCCAGGTGGATTTTTCCCTGGCTGTTTTTCCCATCTGAATCAGATTCAGAAATTGTTTTGGAATATTTATTTTATATTGTGGTTTGGCTGAATTACTCAGCTACAGCGATAGCTTCCACTTCGCAGAGTACGTTTTTCGGAAGCTGTTTTACAGCAACGCAGGAGCGGGCCGGTTTGCTTGTGAAGTATTTCTCGTATACAGCGTTGAATGCAGCGAAATCTGCCATATCAGCAAGGAAGCATGTAGTCTTGATAACATTGTCAAATGTAAGTCCGGCTTCTTCAAGAATTGCTCCTACGTTCTTGCAGGACTGCTCTGCCTGTGTTTCGATTTTATCGCCTGCAACTTCACCTGTAGCCGGGTCTACCGGAATCTGACCGGATGCAAATAAGAAGTTTCCTGTCATTTTTGCCTGAGAATATGGTCCGATTGCTGCTGGTGCTTTTTTTGTTTCAAGTGTTTTCATGAGTGAATTCCTCCCGTACGATTTAGTGTGATTGATTGTCTGTATCTGTATCCATATCTTACCACCAAAAAAATATTTAGTCAACGGCAAAAAAATTGTCACATGGAAAATCCCTCTTTTATTAATGAAAGAAAAGATGAAAAATACTGACGATAATCTGATCAGTGGAAGCTCTTGAGCCAGTTTACCAGAGAATCATGCCAGATATTATCATATACTGTTTTCTTCATCTGGTCTGTGACAGGACCATTGCCTGCCATTTTGGCAAGGATTGCCTGCTGTAATTCATCTACAGTCATGTCTTCCGGAGATTTGTTCAGATCTACAATTACTGTCTTTTCCTTTTCAGCAGCGGCTTCCGTATTTTCCGGAAAACTGTTTTCTGCTGATATGGCTGAAGTATCGGCAGTTTTTTCAGGCTGAATATCTTCTGCTTTTGCTGCTGCGGTTATTGTTTTCTGTGCAGGAGACTCAGTCTGTGTGGAAGTTGTTTCTTTTGTTTCTTCCTGTACTTTTTTGATATCTGCAGTTTCTGTTTTTACTGGTATATATTCTGGCATTTCACCCGCCGGAACCCAGATTTCACCGCTGTTTGCGGCTACTGTTACATTGATACGTCCATCCTGAACAGGTACTTTACGGCCTGTGAGGGTTCCGATATATTCTGCGCAGTTTCCTGCCGGAAGGCTCATATCTGCTGCATTATCATCGTTATTTACGGTAACGATCACACGTATTCCGTCGAGGTCACGGGCAAATGCAAACTGGCGGTTGGTAAGCTGAAGTTCAGCGTAGCTTCCGTAGCTTAATGCAGGTGTATGCTGTCGTATCTTTCCAAGAGCTGCGATCAGGGCTGTACATGGATTCTTCTGTACTGCATCTGCATAGTCTTTGATATCCAGAGCCGGTCTGAGGCTGTCATCGGAGAATTTCTCTTTCTTTCCTTCAATACCGAACTCAGAACCGTAATAGATACTTGGTACACCCGGAAGTGTATAGAGTAAGACATGAACAGGTGCAAAATGTGCTTTATTTGAAAGCTTGGTATAAATACGTTCTACATCATGGTTGTCCACAAAGTTATAGAGATCAAGATTTCCCATATTCTGGAGATATTTTACAGTATGTGCGATCTCGAAATAGTTGTGATCGTTATGTCCGCTGTAGAGTGCTTTATGCAGGGCATAGTTTGTTACACTGTGGAGCGTTTCTCCATTTACCCATCTGCTGTAATCGCCATGGATCACTTCGCCCATAAGCCAGAAATCTTCCTTTACTTCTGCTGCTGTACGGCGCAGGGCACGCATGAAATCAAAATCAAGGACATCTGCCGCATCCAGACGGATTCCATCTACATCAAATTCTGATACCCAGAAACGGATCACATCACAGATGTAATTCTGTACTTCCGGGTTTCTTTGGTTTAATTTTACCAGAAGGTTGTATCCACCCCAGTTTTCGTAGGAGAAGCCGTCATTGTATTCCGTATTCCCTCCGAAGTTCACATTGCAGTACCAGTTGAGATATCTGGAATGTTCGCGGTTTTGCTGAATATCTTTAAATGCAAAGAAATCACGGCCTGTGTGATTGAATACACCATCGAAAATAACTTTGATCTCTTTTTCATGACAGGCTGCCACGAAGTTTTTAAGGTCTTCGTTGGTTCCGAGACGGGAATCCAGCTTTTTGTAATCTGTGGTTTCATAGCCATGTCCTACACTCTCGAATAAAGGTCCGATGTATAATGCTGTACATCCGATTTCTCTGATGTGGTCGATCCATGGAAGTAATGTGTTCAGACGGGAAACAGGAGCACTGTAGTCATTGTGCTTCGGCGCACCGGTTAAACCCAGTGGATAGATGTGATAGAAAATTGCCTCATTATACCAGCTCATAAATGACACCTCTGTTTTTAAATTTATAATTTCAATTTTATGGGGATTTTTTTACCCTGATATCATACAGGAAAGAAAATAATTAGATAAACTGTATTATAGTTGAAATTATATTCATACGATTCTTATAATAACAGATTTTTCAGACAGAATCCAGTTTTTTTTCAATTTTGGCTTGTATATCTCAGGATTTTGGCATATTCATGCCAAAACACCTCGCAGGATAGTGATGTATGAACAGTAACTTAAAATTTACTCTACAAAAAAATCTACTTAAGGTATATAATATTGCTGTAAATAATCTGGATATGCATAGAAATAAAAAGAAACAAACATAGATAAGCAAGGAGAATATAAACTATGAGACATATAGATGAAATTCAGATTGCCGGAACTGCAATCCTGCTTTGTGGCGCGATGTTTGCGGTTTCTGCTGTGGCACCAACCGGTAATACAGTGTCAAAAGCTGTTACAAACTTTACGGAAGCTCCGGAGACTGCTGCTGAGGCTCAGGCACAGGCAGAAGCTCAGGCTGAGGAGGATGGATTTACCATTTATACTCAGGAAAGTAACTATGATTCTGATTATGACAACAGTTATAATGATACTTCTTACGATGACTCTTCTTACAATACTGATACGACGCAGGACAGTTCTCTGGATGATACAGGGCAGGAGAATGATAATACAGATACAGGAGATGGATCTTCTGATGATGGAAGCAGTGATCAGACATCGTCTGACGATACAGGAGATGATTCTTCCAATCAGATTGATTATCCCAGCGATGACAATTCCGGTGACAGCACAGATGGTTCTCTGGATAACTCTGATACATGGGAAGACAATGGAGAGGAAGTTCAGCAGATAGAGTATTAATCAATCTGACGCAGAACTTCACGCTAAAGCATTTTTCAAACCCGCTCCAAGATAGACTGGATTATTTGTATTATTTTACGAAATTACTATAATTATGTTTTTGTTTCTCAATAAATGGTATAATCAAACTGTTATTAACATTCAGGAGGCTTTTTATGAAGAAACAAAACAGGTTACTATCACTAATTCTATCTCTGTTCCTTCTGCTGTTTACCTTAGTTCCGCAATCAGCACTGACGGTAAAAGCTGAAGGCAACAGTGAGATGGCAGTTCATTTTATTGACGTTGGACAGGGAAATGCCATCTTAGTACAGTCCGGAGGACAAAATCTTTTGTACGATGGCGGGGATCAGAGCCATGCTGATCTGATCATCTCCTACTTACAGGAACAGAATGTGGAAAACATTGACTATATGATTGCTTCTCACTATGATGAAGATCATATCGGCGGTCTTGTTCCATGTATAGACAATTTCTCTGTAAGTAATATATTCGGACCAGACTATGTACATACTTCAAATTTATTCAATAATTTTATGAATACTGCCACTGCAAATGCAATTATCGTACAGTATCCTTCTGTAGGCGAAACATTTGATTTTGGCACCGGAAGTTTCACTGTTCTTGCACCGAATGGTATCAGCCAGAACAGTAATGATAACTCTCTTGTAATCAAACTTGAAAATGGTTCAAATAGCTTTATTTTTACCGGAGATGCAGAGGAAACCAGTGAACAGGATATGATCAGTACAGGTATGAACCTTGACTGTGATGTTCTTTCTGTTGGTCATCATGGGTCTGCAAGTTCAACTACCTGGGATTTCCTTGAGGCAACTTCTCCATCTTACGCAGTCATAAGCTGCGGAATCAATAATCAGTATAATCATCCGTCAGCAGATACAATGGGACGTTTATCAGATATGGGAATCCCTGTATTCCGAACAGATAAACAGGGTACGATCATTGCAGTCTCCGATGGAACAAATATTTCCTGGTCACAGGAGCCATGCAATGATTATTCTTCCGGAGACTCCTCTGTAAATGCTTCTGCAGGTGGCACTGGTGGAAACTCCTGGCAAGAAGAAACTACCACTTCTGATCCGGTACCTGAACAGGAAGAATCCAACAATGCAGATGTAGGAACAATGGTATGGATCCCTGCAACCGGCGAAAAATATCACAGCATTCCCAACTGTGGAAGAATGAACCCGGATACAGCCAGACAGGTATCCAGATCAGAAGCCGAAGCTATGGGATACGGGCCTTGCAGTAAATGTTACTGATAAACAAAAACAGCCGCATTTGCGGCTGTTTTGTTAAAATCCTTCCTGTCTGCGGATTTTCCAGAGTTTTGCACGTTTCTGTGCAGCTTCATTCTCTATCTGCTGAGTAACTCCCTCAATGATAAGTCCCGGTACTTCCACAGGATGCTGATGTTCATCTGTTCCAACCATAATAAAATATGCGCGGTTGATCATGGTTCTGGTTCCATCAAGGGCTTCACAGTAAGTATCAATACGTACTTCCATAGAAGAACGTCCCACATGTGTAAGCCGTCCGATGAGAACGATGGTATCGTTCACTCTGGCTCCGGCTTTGAAATACATATTGTCTACTGCAACAGTTACCACATTCATTTCCGCATGACGCTTGGCAACAATACCTGCTGTTTCATCAATCCATGCAAGCAGCTGTCCGCCAAACAGATAACCTGCGGCATTCAGACACTTTGGCATTAATAAATGAGACTGCTCTGTTAAGGAGTCCTCAACTCGTTTCATTTTTCTTTCTGACATTTCTTTTCTCACTTCCCCTTTATCATGCTTTCTGTTGGCTATTATAGCACGTTCCATGATTTTGTGTTATATTTTTCATAATTTTCCTTCTGTATAATTTTAAAGCGTTATCACTTTAATATGATTGTATGAAAAAAAATACAATCTTTATCTTGCCTTTCCCATCACTTTACTGTACAATGTTTAAATAGGTACAAATACAAATGTTCGCCATAGTAAAACACTGATCGCAAGGATGCATCTGCAATTCACTGTATCAGTGTTTTTTAATAAAATTCACTATAATATGCATTATTTACGAGTATTGCTATAAGTGAATTTGCGAGTATTGCTGTAGATAAATAACGGGGAAATGAGGAATGATATTATGGAAAAACATGAAATGATGAGTCTGGAAGATTCCGGACAGCTTCGTGACAAAATGAGATTCTTTGAACAGGAACTGCTCAAGAATCATCATATCGATCCAAATCTGTATGTAGAATATAATGTAAAAAGAGGTCTTCGTGACTCCGCAGGTAAAGGTGTCCTGACCGGTCTTACAGAGATTTCTGATGTTAATGGTTATAATCTGATCAACGGCAGACAGATTCCGGCTGATGGACGTTTATACTATCAGGGAATCAATGTACAGGATATCATCAGTGGTCTGAACGGAAGACGTTTTGGATTTGAAGAAACAATTTATCTTCTGATCTTCGGTAAGCTCCCTGATAAGGAAGAACTTTCCAGATTTCTGGATATGATGTCTGATATGGAGGAGCTTGGCGGTCGTTTTGTCCGCGATGTTGTTATGAAGGGAACCAATGCCAATATTATGAATGCCATGCAGCGTTGTGTTCTGGCTCTCTATACATATGATGACAATCCGGAAGATATTTCTCCTGAAAATGTACTTCGTCAGTCTCTGGAACTGATTGCAAAGCTTCCTGAAATTGCCGTATATTCTTACCATGCATATCGCCATTTCAGAAAGGATGATACCTTATTTATCCGTAATCCGCAGAAGGGGCTTTCTCTTGCCGAGAACATTCTTCTTATGCTTCGCCCGGATGGAAAATACACAGAACTGGAAGCAAAAGTTCTGGATATTGCACTGATTCTGCATGCTGAGCATGGTGGCGGTAATAACTCCACTTTCACCACTCATGTGGTAACTTCTTCAGGAACAGATACCTACTCTTCTACTGCTGCATCCATCGGATCTCTGAAGGGACCTCGTCATGGTGGAGCAAACCTGAAAGTTCAGAATATGTTTGCTGATCTGAAGTCTCATGTAGATCAAGATCACTGGGATAACGAAGATGAAATCATAACTTACCTCAAGAAGGTTCTGAATAAAGAAGCATTTGACCATGCAGGGCTGATCTATGGTATGGGGCATGCAGTCTATACACTTTCCGATCCTCGAGAAGTGATTCTGAAACGCTTTGCCCAGGCACTTGCTGAGGAAAAGGGAATGACAGAGGAATTCGAGCTTTATAACAGAGTAGAAAATATTGCCGGCAAACTGATTATGGAACATAGAAAACTGTTTAAGAATGTCTGCGCAAATGTGGACTTCTACAGTGGATTTGTATACAGCATGCTTGGTATTCCGGAAGAATTATTTACTCCGATCTTTGCTATTGCACGTATGCCGGGCTGGAGTGCTCACCGTCTGGAAGAACTGATTAATGCAAATAAGATCATTCGTCCTGCTTACAAATATGTAGGACATCATACAGATTTTGTTGCTTTTGACGAAAGGTAAACAGATGAAACTTATTACTGGCTGCGGTTCATTCCGCAGCCGTTTTATTATGTCACTAAAGTGAGCTTCCCGCAGGAAGAGAATCCTGCGCTACTGTCCACTGGTAATATCCTTTCTCGTAAAAATATAATTTGCATTTGTTGTATGAGGTCTGTATAATCAAAATAAATCCGAAAAAGGAGGTATTCTCTATGGCAAAAGAACAGATTGCGGTTGCAGAACTGGTTTTAAATATGATCCTTGGAAAGACAGGCGGTACACGGGTAGATTATTTCCCACAGAAACCGGATTTTCCGTTTGATGCAGTTTATGAGCAGGCATTTGTACGTGCCACACCGGAGAGTCAGGGAATCTCCTCTGATCTGTTTGCTGCCCTTCTTCGGGAACTAGATGCTTCCAAAGATACGGAAATGCATCATTTTATGGCACTGCGTCATGGCAAGGTAATCTGTGAATGTAATTTTGCACCATACCCTAAAGGAATATGGCATATTACACATTCCATGTGCAAGAGCATCACAGGTATGGCAATCGGCATGTTGATCGAAGAGGAAAAATTAAAACTCGATGAAAATATTTATGACATTTTTCCGGATCATATAAATGCCTTTTCAAAGATTTTCCGCCCTGTGATCACAGTAGAGAATCTGCTGACCATGACAAGCGGCGTAACTTTTAATGAATCAGGTATCGTGTCCGGAAATGACTGGCTTGGAAGTTTTCTGAATGCATCTGTCAATGGAAAACCCGGAACAGAGTTTCAATATAACAGTCTGAATACTTATGTTCTTTCTGCAATCGTGACGAAACGTACAGGAGAAACCCTGACCGAATATCTGACTCCGAGACTGTTTGGTCCTCTTGGTATCACGAAATATTACTGGGAAACCTGTCCGAAAGGAATTACAAAAGGCGGCTGGGGACTGTTTCTCTGTGCAGAAGACATGGCAAAACTTGGCCAGCTGTATCTTCAGAGGGGAAAATGGAATGGTCAGCAGCTGGTGTCTGAATATTGGATAGAAATATCTACGGCACGACATCTGAAAACTCAGAATGACACCTATGGATATGGATATCAGCTATGGATGGAACAGCGCCCGGGAAGCTTTGAATATAATGGAATGCTGGGACAGAATGTTATTATTTATCCGGATATGGATATGGTTCTTGTCACAAATGCCGGAAATAAAGAAATGTTTCAGGACTGTATCATGCTGAATATCATTCGGAAATATTTCCCTGTTAATTATCATCCCGCCGATGTTCTACCTGAGAATCCACTCTCCTATAGTCTTCTGAAACGGTTGTGCGGAGAACTGGAAAATGGAGAAAATAATAACAGAAGTACTTCTCTGCGCGGGGGATGGAAAAGAAATGTAGTTTCCAGAAGGAAGCATTCAGATAAAAAGTACAGCTACCGTATTTCAGCAGCCGTTGATCGCCCATCTGATCATCACAGTTTTATGCGGGCTGTAAGCGGCAGAACTTATGTTATGGAACAGCAGAATATTGGAATTGCGCCGTTGTTTGTGCAGGTATTCCACAATAATATGACAGATGGTATTTCTGAAATTTCTTTTACTTATGATGCGGGAAACTTTTACGTTTCTTTTACCGAAGGTGAGGTAATCCATAAACTTCCTGTTGGATTTGGAAAGGCTGCGGATGGATGTGTTGATCTTCATGGAGAACATTACCTTGTAGCTACACTGGGAGAATTTGCAAGAGATGAAAACGATATCCCTGTATTAAAGTTGGAGGTTACTTTTATCGAAGAATGTGTGAAACGAAAGGCGCATATTTTCTTTCATGAAGATAATGGAATTGAAATCAGATGGAACGAAACACCCGGTAAAAAAATGATTCTGGCAGGACTGAGTTCTATTACTGAAGAACTGTCAGGAAACTTCCTGTATAATTCGCTTCTGGGAGATCATAATATTACGACAGAACTGCTGCACCGGCTTATGGAACAAACGATTGAGCCTGCTGTAAGGGGATATCTGAAGAGACCGGAAGAAACAGGCAGTATTGATACGGATGAGTGAATATAATAAAGTCTCATATACAAAAATGCATTTCTCACTAAACGATTAAGATGAGAAATGCATTTTGCATTTTACAGGTTTATTTTATTTATGGTATGCATTATTTACGCGGATTGCCATAGTTCTGTTTAGTCCTGTTTCACATTGAAAGCTTTCATTCCCGGATATACTGCGCTTGCGCCGAGTTCTTCTTCGATACGGAGAAGCTGGTTGTATTTTGCAACACGTTCGGATCTGCTTGGAGCTCCGGTCTTAATCTGGCAGGTGTTCAGTGCTACTGCAAGGTCTGCGATTGTTGTATCTGCTGTCTCGCCGGAACGATGAGAAGAAATTGCGGTGTAGCCTGCTTTGTGAGCCATCTTGATTGCTTCCAGTGTTTCGGATACGGAACCGATCTGGTTTAATTTGATCAGGATCGCATTACCTGCACCAAGGCTGATACCTTTTGCAAGTCTTTCTGTATTTGTAACAAACAGGTCGTCACCGACAAGCTGTACTTTGTCACCAAGTCTGGCTGTAAGTTTCTGCCATCCTTCCCAGTCTTCTTCATCCAGACCGTCTTCGATAGAGATGATCGGATATTTTTCGCATAATTTAGCCCAGTGCTCAATGAGCTCTTCGGATGTATACTCTGTGCCGGCTTTTGGAAGTTTATAATATCCTTTGCCTTTTTCACTCTTCCATTCAGAGGAAGCAGCATCCATGGCAATCCTGAAGTCTTTGCCTGGTTCATATCCGGCTTTCTTAACTGCTTCAAGGATTGTCTCGATTGCTTCTTCATCGGATTTCAGTGCAGGTGCGAAACCACCCTCATCACCTACTGATGTAGCAAGTCCGCGTTCTTTCAGGATAGAAGCAAGTGCATGGAATACTTCTGCACACCATCTTAAGCATTCTTTAAAAGAAGGTGCCCCAACTGGCATGATCATGAATTCCTGTACATCCAGCCCGGATGATAATGCATGGCATCCGCCGTTTACGATGTTCATCATTGGTACAGGGAGACGATTTCCGGATACTCCGCCAAGGAAACGATACAGCGGAATTTCAAGAGAAGCTGCCGCTGCTCTGCAGCATGCGATAGATACTGCAAGGATTGCATTTGCTCCAAGTTTGGATTTGTCTTTTGTTCCGTCTGCTGCGATCATTGCTGCGTCTACTGCATAGATGTCACTTGCATCGAGACCTTCGATTGCTTCGTTGATTGTTGTGTTGATGTTCTCTACTGCTTTCTGCACACCTTTTCCAAGGTAACGAGCTTTATCTCCATCTCTTAATTCCAGAGCTTCGAATTCTCCTGTAGATGCACCGCTTGGAGCAGTTCCTCTTGCAACAGTGCCATCCATCAGATATACTTCTGCTTCTACTGTCGGGTTTCCTCTGGAATCCAGAATTTCTCTTCCAATTACTTTCTCAATTTCTAAGTACATGATAAATCCCCTTTCTGGTTTTGCATTTGGACTCCTGATACACCGTAGCTGGGATGTACCAAGTGGATCATATCTGAGGTACGGCTTTCAGCATAGCCGCGATTTCAGCAAGTACAGATGTAATCCAATGTTCCGAAGAATTCAGCAGGTCTTCGGATGGAGTTCAAATGATTTAATTCACGCGAGAGTTTGCTATATCTAACTCTATTGGTTAGTATATTCTAACTTTTATAAAAATGCAAGAGGGAAATTGGAAGGATATTGAGAAAGTATTTCAGAAGGAAGATGATATTCTATTTAAGTTCAGAGCGTTATTTTATAAAGAATAAACAATAAAAAATCTCCAGATATCTAAAATAGATTTTAAAATACCCAGAGATTCGTCTATTGCATGAATAAATATTTAATTAATGAGGACACTTAGCATAGGTAACTGTATTAGCGTATGTAGCATTTGCACGATATCCACATTTTTCACATCGCTGACAATTATATACTTTTATAGTACACCCACCTGAAGAATTTTTAGCGTGAGTATAAAAAGTCGCAGGAATCATACTGTGTGTACATAATGCATAAGTTGATGAATCATCTTCTTCAGTAGTTACCTGAACACCATTTGAATCAATCAGTACATAATCACTTTGTGAAAAATCAACAAAATTTGCTGAATCATAATCAATGTAATCATCTCCAAAATTATTTAATGCATCGTCAGAAATAAATTCTTCAAAACTTTCATCAGAAGAGGATACTGGTTCATACGCCATTATCGTCCCAGCACTCGCCACAACTGTCAACGCCGACACTGCCACCATAATTCCTCTTTGTAACATCCCTTTTCTCTTTTCCTTCATCATGTAGTTGATCCTCCTTTTTAATGTTTTAAAATCCTTTCCTTCTTTATTGCTTTTATGTCCGGAAAGGTTATTTTTCCACACGGCTGGGCGAATATCAGAAGTTGCGGCTTCTAATACCAGCAAACTTGCATAGTCTTGACGTTTTTCTTTTGTACAGCCATCGACGGCTACACTATCACTGACTATTTCTGCTGTATCTATGTAAAGGAAAAGTAAAAGATATGCCACCGGATTCATCCAATGTAAACACAGAACGAAAAGGCATAAAAGTTTTACTAAATTGTCATGATTTTTCAAATGTGTATGTTCATGCTTATATACCATAATAAAATCAGGATGCAGAGGAAAACTCTCTGGAAACACAATCTTCTGACGGAAAAATCCAATGGTACATGGACCACAGATCTCATCTGGAATCAGATAATAGGTGAGATTATCTTCTGGATTTTCAATCTTTTCAAAGATATAGTTCCGTATAGAATGTGCACCTCTCCAGTATTTAACAATCTCATAGATTGCAAAGATAATAATTCCTGTTAACCAGATTCTGGCAAATAGATTAAACCATTGAGGTATCCATATGTACTCACCCTGCTTTTCACTCCAGAAAGCCAGAGAACCTGACAGATAGGAATCAGCTTTTCTACCAATTAACATTGTTTCTGGAAGTGCATCTTTTGGAAGCAAATATTTAACCAACTGCACAGGTACCAGATAAAAGAACACACCTGTCAGTAGTAATCTTCTTCCAAGAATATAATTATAATTTTCACGCTGAATCACATATAAAAGCAAACAAATCACAACAGGAATACTTCCTGAAATGGACATACAGACTAACAGTTCCATTTAAAACATCACATCATTTCTTCTTAATGTATTCTAATAAGAATTCTTTCTCTTCCTCTGTAAGTTTCTTATCAGAGATCAGAGCGCTGACAAGGGTTTTCATATCAGAGACTGTATATCCTGATACGGATTGTTTTGAAATCTGTGTAGATTTGACAGTTTCCGTCTCGCCCTTTTCTTTAGCAAATTTGTTTAATTTATCATACAGATAACTGTTTCTCAGTCCAAGGATAAACATAGTTCCCGGATAAAGTAAAGATACTGTTGCAGCACCGATCATATATAAGGTAAATTTATGTGTATCGTCTACAGGAGGTTTGCTCATAAAATTGATAAAGAAGCAAATACCGGAACATAAGGTAAATAAAATCCAGCAAACAAGTTCTATTTTTCTTTTCATTCTTTCATCTCCTGATTAATCAGGCAGATAGAGTCATTTGTCTCACCTGATTCGGTTAAGTAATTGTAAATTTCTGTCACTTCTTAACTACAAATAGTCTACCATGTTTTGTACAAATTAAGCAACTGATTTTTGGGAATTTTTCAGACTTTTTAACGCCATTATTCGAGATTTGTCGAGAAATCAATTTGTTGGCACAGAGAAAGCCAGGCAAAAACTGCAGTATAATCTGCAAAATTTCTGCCTGGTTTTTTAATAGGTTTATGATTTAATGATATTTACTGAACATGCTCATTATTTATGAAGAAATGAAAACAGACCTTTCTTTTTTTCATAAGGTTCTGAACTGATACCTTTTACTTCATATCCTGTTGCACTGATGGCTGTTTTTAGCTTTGCTTCGTCTACAGGTTTCTCTGAAATGATCACAGTTTCCCCTTTGCTGTGGGAAGAAGTAACTTTATTTACCTGGAAGGCTTTTCTCACTGCATCGTTTACGTGAGATTCGCACATTCCGCACATCATACCGTCTACTTTTACAGTTGTTTTAATCATATTGTTGTCCTCCATTTTTACGTTATAAGTTAGAAATAGCCAGAGCATATGATTTTTTCTCTTACAATAATTTTATGCCAATGCCTGGGCAAGAGCTTTCTGAATTGCTCCAAGGATTCCTTCTGAGGAATAAGTGGCACCGCTTGCAGCATCAATTCCGTCTGCTGACTGATTTCCCATAATCTGAGGATAAATAGTTTCCCATGCATAATCAAAGTACTCAGGTGAATCACTGTTACTCTGTTCAATAGATGCAATCTGACCGCCCTGAATCGTTACGGTCACATTTACTCTTCCACTGTATCCGTAGCTTGAGCCTGTATAAGTTCCGTCAATATATGGTCCTGTAGGTTCCGGCGTAGGCTCCGGAGTCTCTTCCGGTGTTGGTGTGGGAGCTGGTGTTTCCTCTGGTGTTGGAGTAACTTCTGGAGTCGGAGTTTCTTCCGGTGTCGGGGTTGCCTCAGGAGTTGGCGTAACTGTTACTTCTGGTGTTGGAGTTGGTGTCACTTTTGTGGTGCCTTTTTCTGCCTGTTTCAGAATATCTTTCATTGCGTTTATGATACCCTTTGAAGAGTAGGTCGCACCACTGACAGTATCAATGCCATCGACAGACTGATTCTGAATGATCTCATTTTCCAGGATATCCCATGCTTTCTTAAAGAACATAGGCGTATCTGTATGCTCTGCTTCCAGAGACTTGATCATACCTTTTTTTATCTTAGCTGTCAACGTAATTGTCCCACTGTATCCTTTACCGGTTCCTGTATAGATTCCGTCTTTGTAAATCTGTTCGTCTCCCGGCTTCGGTATTGGAGAAGGTTTCTTTGTCGGTTTCGGTGATGGAGTGGGAGTTGGCGTAACAACTGCCTGATTTCCTGATGGAATTGCCTGTGACAATGCATTCTGAACCGCAGTAATAATTCCGTTTGAAGAATAAGTGGCACCACTGACTGCATCTACGTTAGGAGACTGGCTTGCAAGAATTTTGCTGATCACACCCTGTGCATTTGCAAAATAGGAGGCTGTTTCATTTGATGCATCTACAATATTGATAGCTGCAATTTTATGGTCAGTGACAGTTACCTGAACAGTGATCGTTCCTCCGAAACCGGTTCCGGAGCCTGTATAGGTACCATCTGCATATCCACCGGCAGGAACTTCTGTAGTTGGTGTGACTGTGCTTCCTGCACCACCCCCTGCTGTACCTCCATTTTCAGAGGAACCTGTAGATGAATTTTTCTTTGTTCCTGTTTTAATCTTACTTGTTTTTTTTGTCTTTTTTGATGTTTTTGAAATTGAGGTTCCATTGGTTTCAGAAGAGTCTTCTGAATCAAAATCCTTACCTGCAGTTCCTTGTGAAATCAATTCTTTAATCTCATCAGTAGACATAACATTATTATTGGAAACTGATGTAGTCTCCACAGGACTTTTATCTGCCTGATAACAGGTTACACAGACTGCTGCAAAAACTGCTGCCGCAGGAATAAGTTTTAACCATGGACGGAAACTGTCCTGTTTGGGTTTCATTTCCGGAGTCTTATTATTTTTCTGCTCATTATTTTTGTCCATAAATTCCTCCTTCTTCAATAGTTCCAGGAAATCATATTCAAATGATTTCTTTTCAACTGTATAAAGTTTTACATTTGAAAAGAAATCCTGCCCTTTCTGGTGGGATACAGGATTTCTTTTCTCAGGTCAGATTATTTTACAGTTACTTTAACTGTTTTGGTTACACCATTGCATGTTACTGTGATTTTGGCAGTACCCTTTTTAATACCCTTAATTGTACCATTGGATGATACTGTAGCAATTTTCTTGTTGCCGGATTTGTATGTAACTTTTCCTGATGGAGTTGCTTTTGCTGTGATCTTAGTTGTTTTGCCGACTTTTACAGATGCAGATGTTTTGTTCAGTGTAAGAGTTGGATTTTTAACTGTTACTTTGCAGGTTACCTTTACATCTCCGCATTTAGCTGTGATGACTACGGTACCTTTTGCCTTTGCAGTAACCTTACCGGTTGTTTTGTTGACGGCTGCAACTTTCGGGTTACTGGAAGTAAATGTAACTTTTGGTGCATCTGCTCCTGTTACAGTTGCCTTCAGTGTAGTTGTTTTTCCTTTGTAAACAGTGGCTGTTTTCTTGTTGAGAGTTACTGTTACCTTAGTATCTGCTTTAACAAGAGCCTCTACTGCTGCGTTCAGATGAGTTGTAGCTTCATCAACCTCTGCCTGAGTTGGCTTTTCTTTTGCAAGAAGATCCTTTGCTTCCTGAAGCTCTAACTGCATTGCCTTCCAGGAATCTGCTGTGTAATCTGCTTCTTTTAAGGCTTCTGCTTTTTCTACTGCTGCTTTTAATGCTGTTGTATCTGCTTCTCCTGCTTCCGGTTTTACGATGTTTGCATCTGTTGCATTAACTTCAAATACAGTATCTGCATATCCCATTGCATATACGGTGATTTTCCATTTGCCGGTTCCATCTGTTCCTTTTGGAAGCTGGCAGCGGTAGGAATCTGTCAGACCAAGCTGGATTCCCATTGCCTTGTGCATCCAGTTATCTGCTGCAAATTTTGTTCCGTAAGATGCCAGAAGTTTATTACCATTTCCGTAGTAATCCCATTTTACAGCATACATTTTAGCACCAAGAGCACCATATCCGTCACCTGTAATATCTACTCTTAAGAATTCGCCGTAACTTCCACTTGCTTCTTTTACTGTTGCGGTAACATTGGATGCTGTCTGGAGTGCCTGATCTTTAAGTCCGGAACCTGTACCGTTTGTTCTTGCCTTGAATGTGAATGTTCCATCAGAACCTTTTACAGCTTCTTTTAAGCCGTTTGTTTCAGCAGTAACATCAGCAACTGCACTATAGGACTGTAAATTTTTTTCTCCAAATCCTCCGGCAACTGTGCTTCCGTCTTCCACAACCTTGAACTGGGATTTGAAAGCTTCATAGTCTTCTGCTTTTACTGCGACAGGTACATATTTCAGGCCTACTACGTTGTAATGGTCGAATTCTACAACACTTCCGTCAGCTTTTGTGATCTGTCCTCTCTCAGGCTGATTCAGCTTTACAGTTGTTCCGTCTGTAAGAACTGCATCATTAGCTGAGGTCCAGTAGGAAATCTCATAAGAACCGCCGTTTTTGTCATACATGATTGCTTCACACTGGTAGCTTCCTCTGTGCAGGCCATGGTTTACAGTAGCTCTGGTTACTGTGTCGAAACCGCCTTTGTCAAGTTCATCATGGCTGTCTTTTGTTCCATTGGAAGCTGTGTTTGCAGCATTATAAACTCCCTCAGATGCCCAGTACTGTGCCCATGTCAGACCTGCATAGACATATTTGTAGCCTGTTTCTGCTGTTGCAGCGAATTCATCTTCTGCTGCTGCCTGATCGTCAACAAAAGGTGTTTCCTCATCGCCTGCAAAAGCATCAGCGGTGTCATCTGCTGCATCAAACTCATCTGTCTGTGCCTCAGTCTCCACAGCAGTATCAGATGTAAAATCCGCAGCCATAACCGGTAATCCTGAAACCATCATTGCTGCACTTAAAATTGCAGGAGCTGCCATTTTGATTAAATTTCCCTTGCGCATACCTTTAAATCCTCCTGAATATGAGTTAATAAATATATTTCCAAACTGTCCGGAAAACTGAAATTTTTGACAGTTCAGAGATCTTTATATAAGATAAACCTATTCACCGATGGAATAAGTATCTTTCAGTAATTGAAATCTTTCTTTCATGCCTTCCGTCATCCAGACATGATCAGAATCATCTACGAACAGACCGTCTGCATTGTATTTCTTCAAAAGTTCTTCTGCCTTTTCTTTTCCCAGTACAAAGCATGCAGTGGAAAGTCCGTCTGCGTTCAGGCCGTCATCACACACAACCGTCACAGATGTGAGACCGCTTCTTGCAGGATATCCTGTAGCAGGATCCAGTATATGATGATATCGGACACCATCTTCTATAAAGTATTTTTCGTAATCTCCGGAAGTAGATAAAAATTCAGTACCATTCAGAGTAACTACTCCCAGGTAATCACCTTCTGTATCCCGCGGATCAGTGACAGCTACCTGCCAGGCAGAGCCGTCGGGTTTGCTTCCATAGCTCATAACACTGCTACCGCCCAGATTCAGGATCATGCCTGATACATTCTTATCTGCATCAAGAACTTTCTTTGCTGCATCACAGCCAATTCCCTTACCTGCAGCCCCCAGATCAAGAGTTACTCCCTTTGGCATGGTAACTTTATTTCCATCCAGAGTCACCTTGTCATATCCTACATTTTCAAGCAGGGAATTTAATTTATCATCTGAAGGAATGTGCGGATCCTCTCCGTCAATATCCCACAGGCGGATCACTCTTCCCATAGTAGGATCCATGGCTCCGTCAGAATCCTTCGACAAATCCAGTACCTGTTTTAAACAGGTGGCAGTTTCATCAGATACCGTTGTTGTATTCCCGGCATTTTGATTGATCTGATATATCTGAGAACTTTCTTTTGTCCAGGAGATCCAGTTCTCTTCCACGTCTTTTAATGCAGAGATCACGTCTGCTGTGATATCCTCACCTGTTGTGTAAAGAGTCTCTGATACTACAGTGTCCATAGCAAAGTCTGTTTTGGTGTAAGTGTTTATTTCAGAGTTTCCCCATGCAGTCCGGGATGTGCATAAAAGAGAGGCTGCAATGAAAAGTCCCAGTACAAAAGAGTGTCTGTTTGTCATATATTTTCTGATTCCTTATCCTCTTATTGTTGTTTACAACTAACTCTATAGACTATATCACTGTATGGATAGTATGTCTACCAATATAGTTAGTTCTTACTAATCAAATTTTCTCAATAAGTTAGCAGTTGCTAATTTTTATCAATAACAGTACCTGTATGAATATTTTTCCTTGGGCAGACTGCAGTGCAGGCGTGACAGCAGATGCATTCCCCTGAATGTGCAGTATCGCCGTCAATATCCAGGTGTGCGGGGCATCTCTTCTTACAGAGAGTGCACTTTGATGCACAGTTTGGACGATTTCGTTTGAAAAGTGCTCCCGGGATGATCGGCATGATTGCAAATACTGCTCCCATGGGACAGAGAAACTGGCAAAAGAAACGCTCCTGTGTACACATTCCGACCATGATCAGGATCAGCAGAACTGTTCCTGCAATATATGTAGATTTTGGCAGTCTGCCTGTTGTAAGCATGGAGAATACATCCCATGGACTCATTCCCTGTAATTTGGAATAGAATCCTGTTATGCAGGAAAGAAGCAGGAACGCAAGGAGTACATATTTTACTTTCTGTAATCGGTGTACCCATTCTTCCGGATATCCATGTTTTTTCTTTTTTCCAAAACATTTCGCACGGATAAATGCGGTAAGCTCATACAGAGCATCTCCCAGCGAGCCAAACGCACAGGCATAACCGCAGAAATGACGTCCGAACAAAATAGTAATGATCAACAGTAATGCCGTAATATCCAGAAAAGAGTTCCAGGTTACGCTCTGCTGTCCTCCGATCGCAAGAAAGATGGATTTGACTCCTGCAAATGCCGTAGAAAAAAGGGAGGGCGCTGCTATAAAAAATATAAGCTGTATGGCGGCACGGATCAGCCGTACCTTTCGTTGTTTCTTTTTCATGCGTTTTCCGCCTTTGATAATGCGTCATTTACTGCTTCTAAGATACCTGTAGAACTGAAAGTTGCTCCGGAAATGGTGTCAACATCTGTGCTTTGCTCGCTGATGATGCTGTTTATGACATTCTCGCCCTGTGACAGATAAGCACTGTCCTCACCCGGCGCACTGACTACACTGACTGCTGTAATAGTATCGTCTTCCAGAGTTACCTGGACTGTGATGGTTCCACCGTATCCGGTTCCTGAACCTTCAAAATTACCGTTCTTATATACGTTGTCAGAATCATCAGCTTCTTCAGAATCTGCCTGATCTGTATTTTCTTTATCCTCTGTGGAATCTTTTTCGGATTTATTATCAGCTTCTGAAGAGGCATCAGAAGAAGCATTACTTTCTGCTGCTGTTTTCTGTTCCTCATAAGTTTCCTTTAATGCTGTAAGAATCTGGTCCTGCTGTTTCTCCAGACTCTCTGTTTTTGCAGTCAGGTCTGCAATATCCTGGGCCTGTTCCTTATCTTTTACTGTTCCGTTATAGAAAAATACCGCCATGATGATCAGCAAAAGTGCGATCAGACGCAGATAAAAATTTTGATTATTCACGTTGTTTCCTCTCCTTCATTTTTTTATTTTGCCGGATATGATATCTGTTTTTGGATGAAGTAAAACTTAATCATAACTAACTTTAAAAGTGTATCATTTTCGTATACAAAAATCTATATATAACAGATTCTGCTAATGTTGTTTTTTTCTCATTAAGATGACCCCGGAGCAAAATCCGAGGTCATTTATTGTGTGAATTATTTACTTGTTATCGTTTATTTTACTTTTACTGTAAATACTTTCTTAACACCGTTGCAGGTTACTGTGATTTTGGCAGTACCTTTTTTCTTTCCTTTTACAACGCCTTTGGAGCTTACTGTTGCAATCTTGCTGTTGCTTGACTTGTAAGTAACCTTTCCTGATGGAGTTGCCTTTGCGGAAATCTTTGTTGTTTTTCCAACTTTTACAGTTGCTGAAGATTTGGTAAGTTTCAGGGATGGATTTTTAACTGTTATCTTGCAGGTTACTTTGTATTCTCCGCAGGATGCTGTGATCACTGCTGTTCCTTTTGCCTTAGCAGTTACAACACCTTTGCTGTTTACTGTAGCTACTTTTGCGTTGCTGGACTTCCATGTGATTTTATCTGTAAGGTTTGTTGTAACTTTGAGAGTGGTTTTTGTGCTGCCTTTTGTATAAAGAGTCTTGGAAGAAGTATTTAATTCAAATGTGTTTTCTGCTTCTTTGTAAGTAAAAGTAAGATTATTCTTATATCCCACAGCAGTTATTTCAAATACAGTTGTGTCTGTTACCTGAAGATCTGTGAGGTCTAAAGTTCCATCTTCTTTTACAATGATTTTGCTTCCTTTTCCTGTTGCAGCATATTCTGTATCATCAACTTTTACTTTGCTGATGCTCTTAATGTATGCAGAGAACTCTTCTGCTGTAATGCCTTTTGCTGCAACCAGTTTTGTCTCGTTACTGTCATAAGAAGCCGGCATTTTGTCTGTATTTACTGTAAATTCAGTGACAATAGCTGCGTAGTTTCCGCTGGCATCTGCAATTTCAACCTTGTGTGTTCCCAGTGCAAGAGTTCCAACAGCAAGTTTTCCGTCTGTGCAGGAAACCGCAGTTCCGTCTACGGCATACTGTGCCTTGAAATCAGCAGGCAGTGTCTGGTCAAAGGTAACTGCTGCAGATGTGTCTGTATTCATAATATCTGCCACTGTTGCCTTGATTCCTGTAGTTGTCTGCACCTTTACATCCGGAACATCAAAAGTGATCATGCCTTTATCTGTGTAATAAGTAACGCTGTCAATTGTTTTTCCCATGATTGATTTATAATGTGCAGAAGAAACAGGGCATCCGTGAACTTCTGTTGTATATCCTATACCCCAGGCAAGCTTGCTTCCATGCCAGATATTTTCCAGATGGCGGAGTCCATAGTTGGTTCCGTCTGTAGTATTTACAGTTATACCATAGATTTTATCTGTATTTGTATCAATTACTGCTGCAAAAGCATCCTTGTTAAGATCAAGCTCATAATCACCGTATTTTGTTTCTGTTTTTAATGTAGCATCAACAGTAACGTTCTTTGTCTGGGCACCTTTCATTGCTGAGAAAGAATAGCTGCCATCTGCATTTACAGTAAATTCTTTGTAATAAGACGGTGTTTCACTTAAAATGTAATAAGAGTAAGAGGCATTTTCAATCAGGGAATCTTTTCCTGTATAGGTGTTGCTGCTTGTCTGTCCTTTGTTTGTCACTGTGATCGTTACAGAGTCGGAATCTGTGACCTGCTTCTGGTCTTTCAGAAGGGAAAGATCACTGACCTTTACAGGGAAAGTAACACCTGTTACATCGGTTCCATTGGGGTCTACGTGATAAGCGGAATTTCCGTTCATCATACCTGCTGTTCTTGATTTATTAAGAGTTGCAGATGTGAAAGCATCAACTTTTACATCATTATTTTTCAGTTCTGCCTTGTAGAAATCATCGTATGGAATATTCATAAGCACATAAGCTTCGCCCTGCTGTGCTTCTGCAGCAAAAGCATCCTGGACATCTTCGGTGGTAAATTCTTCCTGCGCATCCTCGGCGGCAAACTCTTCGGAAACAGAGAAATCTGTGCTGTCTGTAAGTACCTCACTGTCTGTGAAATCAGATGCCAGAACTGCATATGGCATGCTGGTCATAGCAACTGCGGCACTCATTACAACAGGTGCTATTTTTTTCATAAGCTTTTTGTTTGTCATGGTTTTCTCCTCTTCTAAAATTTTTCTTTTTGCGGAATCACTCTTACCAGAGGGTTAATCAACTTATTAACCAAAGGGATTTTACTTTTACCAAAAGGGAGTGACTTCTGCCAAAGATATTCATATAGGATTGCTATAGGTATGCTGTCAGCAGTAATTATATAAAATAAATTAGTCACTACTAACTTGTAAAATAGTAACATGTCTGTCTGAAAAAATCCACACTTTTTTACCGGGGATATTCGTCATTTTTTCTCAATAAATGCTTTCAGTAAAAATCAGTATTAGTTACATCTAACTCATGGTTGCGGGAATATTTTTTCTGTGTTAAAATGTCTGAAGAATTCTGATAATTCCATTTTGGATTTTTTTGAGAGGAGAAAATAGATTTATGAAGCAAAAAACAGCCTGCCTCGGGCTTTTTTCAGCTGTGGCGATCATTCTGGGATATGTGGAATCACTGATTCCGGTTTTTGCGGGGATTCCGGGGATTAAACTTGGACTTGCCAATCTGGGAGTACTTTTTATTTTGAAGAAATATTCATTTAGGGAGGCTGCCCTGGTTTCTGTTGTCCGCATTCTGGTGATCGGATTTATGTTCGGAAATCTGTTCAGTATCCTGTACAGTCTGGCAGGGGCCGCGCTTAGTATGACAGTTATGACACTTATGCTGAAAAAAACCTCCTTCAGTCTGATCGGTGTCAGCGTTGCAGGAGGTGTTTCCCATAATATCGGTCAGTTGATCATTGCCATGCTGATCGTACAAAATGCAAGTGTGTTTGTATACGCACCGGCACTTCTGGTGGCAGGTGTTGCTGCCGGGGTGGTAATCGGCGGACTTACTAACGAGATTTTGAAAAGAGTTCATCTATAACTTTAAAAGCATCAGTTATCTGAATTTATAATCTTTCAGATAACTGATGCTTTTTTCAATCTTCTTCTATATGTTCCCGTCCCTGGTTGATGATCGTGCGGACATGATCATCTGCCAGAGAATAGAAAATAGATTTTCCCTCTCTGCGGCTCTTTACCAGTTTATTCTGTTTCAGAATACGAAGCTGATGAGAAATCGCAGACTGAGTCATATTCAATGCTTTAGCGAGATCGCAGACGCATACCTCTGCCTCAAACAAAACAAACAAAATGCGTATTCTGGTAGAGTCTCCGAAAACCTTGAATAATTCGGCCAGATCATAAAGCTCTGTTTCTTCCGGCAGGGTTTCATCTACAATTTTAAGCAGATCTTCATGTATTTCATTACTCTCACATAATTCTTCTTTGCATACTTCCATTTTCTTACCTGTTACCTTTCCGGCTTATCACAAAAGGTTTCTGCTGATTTGCCTGTTTCTTATAAATTCTTTACAAATAATGTACGGATCGCGTTTAATACTGCGATGATCATAACACCTACATCCGCAAAAATGGCCATCCACATGTTTGCAATACCTAAAGCTCCAAGGATCAGGCAGAGAACCTTGATACCGATAGCAAAGTAGATATTTTCATATACAATACGGATACATTTACGTGCAATTTTGATCGCTTTGGAAATCTTCAGAGGATCATCATCCATCAGAACGATATCTGCTGCTTCGATAGCTGCATCTGAACCAAGTGCTCCCATCGCAATACCAATATCGGCTCTGGATAATACAGGAGCATCATTGATACCGTCACCTACGAATGCAAGTTTATCCTTTTCAGACTTCTGATTAAGAAGTTCTTCTACCCTGGAAACTTTGTCAGCAGGTAAAAGTTCGCTGTATACTTCCTGGATTCCCAGTTCTTCGGCAACCTGATCTGCAACACGTTTTGAATCGCCTGTCAGCATAACGGTCTTGCTGATTCCGGCTTTCTTCAGTTCAGCGATTGCCTCTTTTGCATGAGGTTTGATGATATCGGATATCAGGATATGTCCTGCATATTTGCCGTCAATGGCCATATGCACAACAGTTCCTACATGATGGCAATCCTGATAAGCAATGCCAAGTCTGTTCATTAATTTGGTATTACCGGCAGCTACAGATATGCCGTCAACTTTGGCAATCACACCATTACCACTGATTTCTTCAATATCAGTAACACGATTTCTGTCGATTGGTTTTCCGTATGCTTTCTGCAGGCTCTTGCTGATCGGATGGGAGGAAGAACACTCGGCAAGTGCTGCATATTCTAACAATTTCTCATCCGGCATTTCATTGTGATGAATACCACTTACTTCGAAGACACCCTGAGTCATAGTACCTGTTTTGTCAAATACAACATATTTTGTCTGAGCCAGTGTTTCCAGATAGTTGGAACCCTTGACCAGAATGCCCTGATTGCTGGCTCCACCGATTCCTGCGAAGAAACTTAACGGGATGCTGATGACCAACGCACATGGACAGCTGATTACAAGGAAGGTAAGGGCTCTGTAGATCCAGTCTCCCCACATGGCAGGTTTTCCCATAATAAGAAGTACGATCGGCGGGATAAATGCAAGAGCAAGGGCTCCGTAACATACTGCAGGTGTATAGTATTTCGCAAATTTGGAAATAAAATTTTCAGATTTTGACTTTCTGGAGCTGGAATTCTCTACCAGTTCAAGGATCTTGGATACTGTAGATTCACCGAATTCCTTAGTTGTACGGATCTTCAGCAGACCTGTCATATTGATACAGCCACTGATCACTTCATCGCCTGCTTTTGCATCACGCGGAAGACTCTCACCTGTCAGTGCACTTGTATTTAATGTAGAAGTTCCCTCGGTGATCACTCCATCGATCGGTACTTTTTCACCCGGCTGAACAACAATAATGGTTCCGATCTCAACTTCATCAGGATCAACCTGTTCCAGTGTTCCGTCTTTCTCTATGTTCGCATAATCAGGACGGATATCCATCAGTTCACTGATGTTTCGTCTGCTCTTTCCCACTGCATAGCTCTGGAAAAGCTCTCCAATCTGGTAGAAAAGCATAACTGCAACACCCTCGGAATAATCGCCAAGGAGAATTGCACCTACTGTGGCTACAGCCATCAGAAAGTTCTCGTCAAACACCTGTTTATTTAAAATACCCTTAAATGCTTTCTTCAGGATATCATAGCCGATGACCAGATATGGGATCATAAAAAGAACAAATCTCAGGTATCCCTCTGCCGGCAGTAAGGAAAAGACCACGATCAGCACTGCTGCTATGATAATTCTGATCAGCATTTTCTTCTGCTTCTTGTTCATATCAATACCTCTCTCTTCTTATAAAAGCAGGACCGCTGCAAAAAACTTTCCGGCGAAAAGCTCAGTGCCGGGATACGTTTTATGCAACAGTCCATCCTCCGGATAACTCAGGATTAAAGATAAATCTCGCAGTCGTCTTCTACCTTCTTGCAGTTCTTTAATACGTCTTTCATAACTGCTTTTGGATCCTGTCCGTCTTCGAATTCAACGATCATCTTCAGCATCATAAAGTTAACTGTTGCATCTTTAACACCGGTTGTATTCTTGGCAGCTTCCTCCATTTTGTTAGCACAGTTTGCACAGTCTACATCGATTTTATAAGTTTTCTTCATAATATTTTCCCTTTCCGCTCATCTCTTTTATATTAACATATGAGCACTTGTTCATTTGTTTGATTCTATTATAGCATTATTTTCTCTTCTGTCAATAGTTTTGAGGAGATTTCTTTACGGAAATCAAAAGTTATGTTATAATCCATGTTATTATAGTTTAACGTGTTGCTTTAATGTTTTAAAAAACAGGATATTATTATCTGGCAGGTATCAAAATCATAAAAAGAAATAGGATACTCTTTGACAGAACATAACTGTCTGTACTGTTTGCGTACAGCAGTTCACAGCAGCAATATCGGAAAGAAAAAAGGAGGGTATCAATATGGCGATACATGAATCAGGAGAAGATTATCTCGAAGCGATCCTTATGATCAAAAAAAGAAACGGTAATGTCCGCTCTATCGACATTGCACATGAACTGTCTTTTTCAAAACCGAGTGTCAGCGTTGCAATGAAGAATTTGAAAGCCAGTAATTACATTACGATTGATGAGAACGGATTTATCAATCTGACGGAAACAGGGCAGGAAATTGCAGATAAGATTTATGAAAGACATACCTTTCTGACCGGATGGCTGACTTCTATCGGAGTTGACCCGAAGGTTGCTGCCGAGGATGCCTGTAAGATGGAGCATGCGATCAGTGCAGAGAGTTTTGCTGCCATTAAGAAGTCTATTGCAGGCACGCATGAAAATTAAATAAAAACATAATAAAAACCATATTCCGGATTTTCAGAGACTAAACATCTGTTGCTTTATCATGAAATTCCGGATATGGTTTATTATAGTTGGCTTTATGCTTCCTCTTCTTTTGGAAGAAGATTTCTCATACTTCTTAAACTGATAGTCAGTGTTGACATGTTATGAAGCAGTGCGGATGTTGTAGGCATAATGATACCTGTAACTCCAAGTGCGATCAGACCGCCGTTTATACCGATAATAGTTCTGTAATTATTGTGGATACGCTTCATCAGCGCTGTACTCAGTCTCTTTAACGTAACAATCTCATGGAGATTATCAGCAGAAATTGTAACATCTGCGATCTCACGTGCAATAGCTGCGCCATCACTGATAGCAATTCCTACATTTGCAGAAGAAAGTGCCAGAGAATCATTGATCCCATCGCCGATCATAATAACTTTATGACCCAGTTCTTTTTCTTTCTCCACGAAAGATGCCTTATCTTCCGGCAAAACTTCAGAATAATATTCATCTACTCCTACACGTTTCGCAATAGCTGCTGCTGTACGTTCACTGTCACCGGTCATCATTACGACTTTTGTAATGCCGGCTTCTTTTAATTCACGTACTGCATCTGCAGCCTCTTCACGAAGCGGATCTTCTACACAGATAACTGCTGCAAGTTTTCCTTCGATTGCAAGATACAGGTGAGAACATTCTAATGGCAGGTGTTCAAATCTGTCTTCCATTCCTTCCGGAATTACACACTTTTCATCTTCCATTACGAAATGCCAGCTTCCGATCACAGCCTTTTTGCCTTCAATAGTTGTAGAAATACCATGAGCTACGATATATTCTACTTTTGAATGCATTTCCTCATGAACAAGATGTTTCTCTTTGGCTGCATTGACAACTGCTCTTGCCATGGAATGAGGGAAATGTTCCTCCATACATGCTGCAATACGCAGAAGCTCATCTGAACTCAGCTCTTCACTGAAAGATACCACATCTGAAACTACAGGCTTTGCTTTTGTAAGTGTGCCCGTCTTATCAAATACAATAGTTGTGGCATCAGCCATTGCTTCCATATATTTACCGCCCTTTACAGTAATACTGTGAGTACTTGCCTCACGTATAGCGGATAATACGGAAACAGGCATGGCAAGCTTCAGTGCGCAGGAGAAATCTACCATAAGTACCGCAAGGGTTTTCGTCATGTTTCTGGTAAGCAGATAAGTTATCCCTGTACCTGCAAGAGTGTATGGTACAAGTCTGTCTGCAAGATGTTCTGCATTACTTTCCACAGAGGATTTCAGCTTCTCAGAATCCTCGATCATGTTGACGATCTTCTCATAGCGGCTGGAACCTGCTGCTTCTTTAACCTTAACAGTGAGTTCGCCCTCTTCCAGAACAGTTCCTGCATAGGCAAAGCTGCCTTCTGCTTTACGTACAGGCGCAGATTCACCTGTCAGAGAAGTCTGATTGACCATTGCTTCTCCTGCTGCGACATTTCCGTCAAACGGAATCACATTGCCCATATGTACGCGTATCAGATCACCTGCTTTAACAGAAGAAGCAGATATAAGAACCTCCTGTCCGTCTTCATTTACAAACCATACTTTCTCTGCATTGATAGACATGCTTCTTGCAAGGTCATTGACGGATTTCTTATGTGTCCATTCCTCAAGGATCTCACCGATTCCAAGCAGGAACATGGTGGAACCTGCAGTATTGAAGTCACCGCGGAGCATAGATACACCGATTGCTGTTGCATCCAGAACAGGTACTTCCAGTTTGCCCTTCATCAGAGTACGTACACCATGATAAATGTATTTTACTGATTTCACTGTAGTGATCGCTACACGTACCGGGTATGGCAGAAACATTTTATTTAATGTACGCATTACTACAGAGCTGATCAGTTTTTCTTTATAGGTTTCATTTAATTCACGTCCGGAATTCTCGAGTGCTGATTCAGATACCTGAGCAGTTTCATAGGAAAATCTGCTCAGTAAACGAATCAGCCCATCTCTGCTGCCGGTATAGACAACAGCGACATCCTGAGTTCTTACATAAACCGATGCCTTGCTGATATTTGCCTGATTCTCCAGATAACACTGCAAAACATCTGCCTGTCTGTAGGTCATGTGTTTCTGGGCAAGGTGAATACGGATTCGTCCTTTTATTTCATGCTTAATAGCAAATTTCATTATTCCTCGCTGCCTTCTTCTGTTTCTTCTGTCTCTTCTTTGAAATCTGTTGTCTCTTCTGTTTCTTCTGCTGCTTCGTCTGCTGCATCTTCTACCACTTCCTCAGCTGCTGCTCTGTCTTCGTTGATCTGCTGTGCTTCTGCATAAATATCCTCAGCATTCTCCTGAATTGCGGAAGCTGTTTTCATTACACATGCTTTTGCACGTAAAACGGCTGCTGTGCAGTTTGTGTATAATTTCTTTGCATCTTTACTTGTAAGAATCTTGATACCTGCTGTACCGAAAGCTACTCCTGCTGCAAAGATTCCTGTTTTTTTACCGTCAAATTTAATCATTGATGTATCCTCCTGTTGTGATTTTTAATTTATTGTAACCGCTCAGCAACCTTTCGGTGCTGAGTGGTTATGAACTATTTTCAGATAAATATGATGGGCAAACGCATTATTGCGACATCAGCTTATTTACATTTCATGTATTATACAGCCAAAATTTTCATATTGCTACTATTTTTTTCTAATTGAGAAATGTTCTCATTTCAGATATATTAAGAAGGTTGACAGAAACTATATCGCCAATAAAGGACAAAAACCTGAAGAAAGATAAGAAAGCCACCGGAAATTATACTCTTCAGTATTTCCCGGCGGTCATCAGTTTGTTCTATATTTAAATTTTTACTTGTTTTCAATGTTTATTTAAAATCACAGGAATTTACGAACATCCGCTCGATTTCCTGTTTGTCAATGTATCCACAGGCTTTCAGTCCTGTCAGGACTACATTGTTAAAACTGTCTTTTGATAATTTCTGGACTGTATTATCATCCAGCTCGATGGTGCATACACTTTCATCTTTACAATCCGGATTTCTCACGATCTTATACATATTTCTTCTGCTGATCGCACCAATTTCTTCCAAAAGGTTTACCATACGGTACACCGTAGCTGATCCGATGCCCGGATCCAGGCGGGATGCGTTGTAATAGATTTCTTTACAGCAGGAACACTCATTTTCAAGAATGACTTCCAATAGCATTCTTCTCTGTTTGGTAATCCTGCATCCTCGCTTCTTTAATTCCTGGATTACAACATCTTTCTGCATTCGGGTTCTCTGGTAATTGGGCTCTTCACAATTTTCCTGTCTCTGTAATGCTGCTGCTCCCAAAATCATATCATCCTTCCGCTTGTTAATTTCTGTTTCCTGACATATGGCTGCTGTCTGCATCAGGCTTCAGTAATATGCCTGATTCTCAATGGCACCCTCTGCAGTGGCTGCAGTCTCCGCCACATGATGACTTGCCACTTTTTTTGTCTCTGACGATTCCTTTTATAATCAGTCCGACAATCAAAACCAAAATTGCTCCTACAATCAATGTTCCCATAAATGACACCTCCTGCTTTATATCATTATCATACACATATAATCACTATACTGCAATCTGATAATCAGCAGTCCACTAACTGTTTATCAGAACCCGCACCACCAGATGGGACGCAGGCTCTGATCTTATTACTGTTTTATCTGGCTTTTGCCATACCCTTTACATTAAGGCTGCTGCTTTCCTTATAAGGTCTGAACAGCAGATATAAAAATCCGATGATAATTGCGAATGCAACCACTGTCCAGATACCGAAACCACCGCCTGTAACCAGTGTACCGATCTGATAGATACACAGAGACACAAGATATGCAAGTCCACACTGATATCCGATTGCAAATAAAAACCATTTTGTATTGTTCATCTCTCTCTTGATCGCACCCATAGCTGCAAAGCAAGGAGCACAAAGAAGGTTGAATACCAGGAAACCGTAAGCTGCGATCGGTGTCATGGCTGCTGCCAGGTTACCCCAGATCTCAGCACCGTCTTCTGCAACTTCTGCGAATCCATAAAGCATACCGAATGTAGCTACTACATTCTCTTTTGCGATCAGACCTGTAACAGCTGCAACTGCCATCTTCCATCCTTCGCCGGCTTTTGTCCAGCCAAGAGGTGCAAAGATCCATGCGATTGCTGTACCGATCTTAGAAAGGATACTCTCGTTAAGTTCTTCAACCATACCGAAGCTTCCGCCTTCCCATCCGAAGCTCATTAAGAACCACAGAATGATTGTTGAAAGAAGGATGATTGTTCCGGCTTTCTTAATGAAGGACCAGCCTCTTTCCCACATACTTCTTAAGATGTTGCTGACTGTTGGCCAGTGGTATGCAGGAAGCTCCATAACGAACGGAGCCGGATCACCGGCAAACATTTTTGTTTTCTTTAAGATGATACCGGAGCAGATAATTGCTGCGATACCGACAAAGTAACAACTTGTTGCAACCCATCCGCTGTTTCCGAAGAATGCACCTGCGATCATGGCAATGATCGGAAGTTTAGCTCCGCAGGGAACGAATGTAGTTGTCATGATTGTCATCTTTCTGTCACGGTCATTCTCGATCGTACGGGAAGCCATAACACCCGGAACACCGCATCCGCTGCCGATAAGCATTGGAATGAAGGATTTACCTGAAAGACCGAATTTACGGAAAATTCTGTCCATAATGAATGCTACACGAGCCATGTAACCACAGGACTCAAGGAATGCAAGGAATGCAAACAGTACAAGCATCTGAGGTACGAAACCGAGAACAGCTCCCACACCGGCTACGATACCGTCAAGGATCAGTCCCTGTAACCATGCTGCACAGCCAATCGCATTCAGTCCGGATTCAATTGCCGGAGGAATGATCTCACCAAACAGAACATCGTTTGTCCAGTCAGTTACGAAAGCACCAACTGTAGTTACAGATACATAATATACGATAAACATTACAACTGCAAAGATCGGCAGTGCCAGCCATCTGTTGGTAACAATACGGTCGATCTTATCAGATGTGGAAAGCTTATCTTTTCTTGCCTTAGTCACACACTGACCAATGATAGAAGAAATATAAACATATCTCTCATTTGTGATAATACTTTCTGTATCGTCGTCAAACTCATTTTCCATTTCTTTGATCTCGGCAGATACATTTACGGATGTATTCATCTGCTCAATGATCTTGTCATCTCTTTCGAGAAGCTTGATCGCGAAGAATCTCTTCTGTTCTTCCGGTACCGCACCGGTCAGTTTATTCTCAACTGCTCCGATGATTTCTTCTGCTTTATCGCAGAATTCATGAACAGGTGTTACTTTCCTATGGCTCTGAGCAATGGAAACTGCCTTGTTTGCAGCTTCTGTGATTCCAGTTCCTTTCAGTGCGGAAATAGTAACAACTTCACAGCCAAGTTTCTTTTTCAGTTTATCAATATGTATTGTATCACCGTTTTTCTCAACGATATCCATCATGTTGACTGCCATGATGACCGGAATCCCAAGTTCCAGAATCTGCGTTGTAAGATACAGGTTACGTTCAATATTGGTACCATCAACGATATTGATGATCGCATCCGGTTTTTCCTGAAGAATGTAATTTCTTGCAACTACCTCTTCAAGTGTATATGGTGATAAAGAATAAATACCAGGTAAGTCAGTGAGAATAACATCTTTGTGTCCTTTCAGCTTACCCTCTTTTTTCTCGACAGTTACACCTGGCCAGTTACCTACAAACTGATTTGATCCGGTCAGTGCATTGAACAATGTCGTTTTACCGCAGTTCGGATTACCTGCGAGTGCAATTTTTACTGACATAATCTCTCTCCTCTGATTTCTTGATCTCTTTCATTTTGATCGCTTTACCCAATCTTTCTGCTGTTGATATCAATTTCAACAGTTATTAGTCATCACTAATACTTAGTTTTTATTAACTATTAGATAATACTAATTGTTAGAAAGTTCTAACATGATGTCAAAAAAATTATTCCACAACAATCATTTCGGCATCTGCTTTACGTAAGGATAATTCATAACCTCTTACAGTTACTTCTACAGGATCTCCCAGAGGTGCAACTTTTCTTACATAGATTTCCACGCCTTTAGTGATTCCCATATCCATGATTCTTCTCTTGACCGGGCCTTCACCGGTAAGCTTCTGGACTTTAACGGTTTCTCCAACATGAACTTCTTTTAATGTCTTCAAGCTTCTTTCCCTTCTTTCCCCCGGAGCGTGTTTGAAAAATCATTTTCATGATCTATACTATACGCTCTGGAATTTTATTTTTCTTTCAGGAAGAAATTATGGTTCAGACCATAATCTTGCTTGCCATATCTTTTCCAATGGCAACCCTGGATTCTTTAACATTAACGATCAGGCTTCCGTTAATCTCAGAAACAACTGTGACAACTCCTCCTACTACAAATCCGAGCTCTTCAAGATGTCTCTTAACTTCTTCTTTGCCACCGATCCTTTTGATTGTAAAAGGTTCACCGGCATTTACCATTGATAACGGCATTTCTTCATCCCTTCCTTTGCATTTAATAAGTGATAAACATTATCTTTATCATGTGGTTAGTGTATTCTAATTTTGGTTAGATGTCAATAACTTTATTAAAATTCTTAATGATAAAGTTTTTCATCTTAAAACATTAATATTTTTTTTCATTAATTCATCACTATATTATGCAATATATACAAGAAAAATATTTATCAGCAACGTGCTTCGAGAATACCGTTGAGTGCATTTCCGCTGCTGGTATGGCAGCGCACAATATCTGTAGAAGCGCCAACCTCGTCCAGTGCGCATTTTACCATCTTATGGGATACGGTATTTGTAAAAAGTACCAGAAGATCTGGACATCCTATCTTTTTACCGAAGTCGGCCTCCATCTGTGTAAATACTTTACATTTACATTTATAAGATTTGCAGATTTTTTTGTACTGTCCTACCATTCTGTCATGTCCGCCTACGATTACAATACTCATGTATTATCCTCCTTTTGTTCTTTTAGATATATTAATATGGGGATTGGAAAGTATTTATCCCTTACCTGATAATCGGGCATTTGTAATGCTTTGGGTATTGTTAACTTTCTCTAACTGTAAGTTAGTATAAACTAACATCAACCACTTGTCAATATCTTCATGAAAATTTTGCGAGATTCATCCAAATTGTGAAGCAATTATTTATAAAAAAGAATCCTGCTTGCAGGATTAGCAGGATTAATTTCCTGTAATATAACAATAAAACTGCCATACGGTAATCTAACTGTACAGCAGTCTTTATGTATTTGTTAATATCTGTTATTTTTCGGGATTGGAATCATCATTCCGGCAATGCCACATGATCCAGTATTCCGGTAAGATGTGCGATGGTTATCCCGTAATTGGTCACAGGTACCTGTTGCTTCTTTGCCCTGTCGATGCGGTACATCACATATTTCCGGTTAAACATACATGCTCCGCACTGGATGATCAGATCATATCCGGTAAGGTCATCCGGAAAATCGGTTCCGCTTACCAGCTCTACCTGCAGGTTTTCTCCAAATCGTTTTTTCAGCATCCGGGGAATTTTCACTCTGCCAATATCCTCTTTCAGAGGTGCATGTGTGCAGCATTCGGCAATCAATACATGAGAAGTTTCTTTCAGACTGTCAATTGCTTTTGCTCCCTCTATGTAGTAAGAAAGATCTCCCTTGTATGCCGCAAACAGTACAGAAAAGGAAGTAAGCATGCTCTCTTTTGGTTTGTTCTCATAGATGTATGGGAACACCTGAGAATCTGTGATGATCAGCTTCGGTGGTCTGGAAAGAGTCTGCAATGCAGCCGGATACCGGTCAGTAGTTACACTCATTATGAGACATCTTTTATCCAGCAGTTCTCGTAGAGTCTGTACCTGGGGCAGGATCAGCCGTCCCTTTGGTGCCTGGATATCCTGTGGCATTACAAGGAGTACCAGATCATCTTTGGAAACCAGATTCCCGGTGATCATTCTGTTACCGTAGCCTTCCGGGATTTTTTCTGCCAGAAGCTCTTTTAATTTCCGAATTCCCTCTCCCGTTTCAGAACTAACAGGACAGACCGTTTCTCCTGTATTTTTCTGAATCATCTGAATCAGATATTCTTTTTGTTCCTGTGTATATAGATCAGCTTTACCAAGCACCGGAATTACCGGTGTCTGCCGTTTCTTAAAATAGTTATACCATTTTAATTCCTGTACCATTTCATCCTCGCAGAAAAGGATGATCGCCAGTTCAGTTTTCTGTGCAGCCAGACTGGTTTTTTCTATTCGTAATGCACCCAGTTCTCCTTCATCATCAAATCCTGCCGTATCGATGAGGATACAGGGACCAAGAGTATAGATTTCCATTGGTTTATATACAGGATCTGTGGTAGTTCCGGCAACAT
>ERZ791852.213-NODE-213-length-47243-cov-10.506972_pt1 | contig 47243 bp, 59 predicted proteins | sample MGYA00510287_ERZ791852 | MGnify/ENA primary metagenome ERZ791852 (study PRJEB30046, sample SAMN00715257) | human gut metagenome | study: EMG produced TPA metagenomics assembly of the A metagenome-wide association study of gut microbiota in type 2... | reverse complement strand
TAATACTGTATTTTTATTTTACAAGAAATAGATTGGATGTGCAAGTAAAATTATGAATTTATCACAGATTAAAAGCCTTGTAGCCGCTTACCAGAGTTGCAAGGACACAGAAAGAGTTATAAATGATGCCGGATCATTTCTGTTTATGGAAGCATCATGCCCACTGCTGGACAAGCCACGGGAAGAAATATTTGCGGCGCTGATCGATGGATTGAGCGATACTGACGCAGATCGCGTGTATGATCTGCTGCAACAAGGCAATGCAGAGGATATTTACCTTATCCGGATTGGAGCGTTGCATGAGTAATGTCCCGGATAATTATGATTTCTTCCAGCAACATGAAGCAGAGCAGGACGCGGAATTGGAGAAATGCCCGGTATGTTCCTGCTGTGGAGATCCGATCCAGGACGAATACCGTTATGTTATCGGAGACGAAAATTATTGCGAGGATTGTATGATCTCTTGTTTCCGGGTGCCGAATTTTTAAAGATAGGAGGGATGCGCGATATGAGCACACAGAATGTATTTGAAATATTGGATGCAATAAACGTAAATGATTATACGGAAGTAAAGGATACCGGTAAGGCAAAGCTGACCTATTTATCATGGTCGAAAGCATGGGAAGAGGTAAAAAAGCGTTTTCCAGAAGCTACATATGAAATCCGTAAGTTTGGAGAAAAAAGTCTGCCGTATGTGTATGACGAGAATACCGGTTACATGGTATTTACTACTGTAACCATCGAGGGTATTTCCCATGAAATGTGGCTGCCGGTGATGGACGGAAAGAATAAGGCAATGAAATCACAGCCGTATGAGTACAAAACAAAATACGGAAGTGGCCGTGTAGATGCCGCAACGATGTTTGACGTAAATACCGCAATCATGCGTTGTTTAACAAAGAATCTTGCAATGTTTGGACTCGGACTTTACATCTACAACGGAGAAGATCTTCCGAATATGGAAAAAGATGAAAACCTTACTAAACCGGTAGATGCTGCGCATATAAGCGCGCTGAAAAAACAAATGGAAAGAACCGGCGTGAGTGAAAAGAAACTGTTGTATGCGATTGGATGCAAATCTATGGAAACGATCACTATTAAGAGTTTTGAGCGCGCAATGGAGACGTTTAAGAATACACCGGATAAGGAAGTGGGTGCTTGATGGAAACAACCGGCAAACTTACCGGAGCCAGCAGGGCATTTGATGGGAACAGCATCATCTTAACGTTCGAGGTTGATGCTTCTGCATCCGGTCAAATTAAAGAAATGAAGAAAGATGATCTGCTTCGGATAAAGGCGGTTAAGTATCGCCAGAAACGTAGCCTTGATGCCAATGCATACGCATGGGTGCTTATGACCAAGATCGCTAACCATCCGGATATTTCTTCCAGTAAAGAAGAGGTATATGAGGATATGCTGCAGAAATACGGAACCTTTTATGAGGATGAGGGAGGATATATCACTATTACAGTCAAAAAGACGGTAGATATGACAAAGGTGTCTGGCCATTGGAAACATATTAAAGATAACGGTAATTTTGCAGCCTATCTGATGATCAAAGGTTCCAGCGAATACAACACCGCAGAAATGGCACATTTTATTGACCGGATCGTGGAAGAAGCACAGGAGCTTGGAATTGAGACAGCTACACCGGATGAATTGGAACGCATGAAGCAGGAATGGGGTGCAGCATGAAAAGGCTCTGGAGCGTATTTACAGATGATATGGACCACTGCTATTTTACTGGAACAGCTCCGGTGGAGAGACACCATATCTGGGGCGGTTCCAACCGGAAGAATAGCGAGAAGTATGGTTTTGTGATCCCACTCCGGCCGGATCTGCATCCGAATGGAGCACAGGCAGGGAAGAACGCTGCGGAAATAGACTTGAAACTTAAGCAAATGGCGCAGAAATATTTCGAAGAACACTGCGGAACCAGAGAGGACTTCCGGAGAATCTTTGGAAAATCGGTATTGTGAGGTGATTGAGTGATACAAATTAAAAATATTCCCTACGGGCATGAGAACGCTGTACAGCGTCCATCCAACCCGATAGAGGATCGGAGATTGAGAAGCAAAATCGAAAAGGCAAATCGTGATGCTGATTGCATTATAAATGTTGGGAATGGTTATTATCGCCCGATTCCCGGAGACCTGACCGATGAATCGGAGCTTAACGAATATCTTGCCAAGGAGTTATCCAGAGCGAGAAAAATATTATCTAAACGGCTGGCAATGCGCCAAACGTTCGAAAGGTGGCGAGAAATTGGAATACTTACTGATAATTCAAGGGAGACTGGATAATCTGAACGATTACATATCTGCAGAGCGCACGAACCGGTATAATGGAGCCCAGATGAAATCCCGGAGTGAAGCAGTTGTAATCAATGCGGTTCGGCAATGCATGAGGGGCGTGAAGATTGAAAAGCCGGTATACATGGAATACACCTGGTATGAGCGCAATAAGCGGAGGGATTTGGATAATATATCATCCTACGGGCGCAAAGTCATACAGGATTCACTGGTGTATGCTCACGTACTTAAAAATGACGGATGGAAAGAGATAACTGGTTTTTCAGATAAATTTTATGTAGATGCAAAGAATCCCCGGATTGAAGTGCTGATTCGGGAGGTGGAGTGATTGGATGGCAACTACATAAAGCTGAGCCGCGGGCTACTGGAATGGGAATGGTACACAGATATCAATACAACCCGGCTGTTTATCCATATGCTTCTGAAAGCCAACTGGAAGGATGGAAATTTCAAAGGGACAACGGTTCCACGTGGATCGTTTGTCTCATCCATCGGGAAGCTGTCGGGCGAAACAGGGCTTACGGAGCGCGAAATCCGTACCGCAATTTCACATCTGAAAAAGACAGGCGAAGTGACAAGCAAAACGACAAACAAATTTACTGTATTTACAGTGGTTAAGTACGATTTGTACCAGACAACCGACAAACAAAATGACAGGCAACCGACAAGCAACCGACATTCTAACGACATTCTAACGACAACAATAGAAGAAAAGAAAGAAGGGAAGAAGGAAAGAAACACACCCCCTATATCCCCCGTGGAGCGGTTTGCAGATTTTGCCGCAGTCTATCCGAAAACCTGCACTGGTTATCTGGCAGAGACGGAATACTGCAATGCGGTTGATGCCGGAGTGTCGGAAGCTGACCTGATTGCAGCAGCAAAGAATTATGCTATTGCCTGCCAGCGGAAAAAGACACCAGCCCGGTACATCAAGAATCCGGAGAACTTTTTGAAAGAAAACCTGTTTATGCAATACACGGAAGGAGCGGATAATGGACCAGCAGATGAAAAACATGATCAACGGAATACTGGAGCGCGTGAAAAATCGCTCAACGAACTGCTCGAAGAACGCGGATGTTCCAGAGAGTTCGAAGGGTTCTGATGTGTGCCCGGTCTGCAAGGGAAGTGAATGGATTCTGACCGAAAAGGACGGCATTGAAACAGCCGTGCCGTGTAAGTGCCGGGAGCGTGCAATCATGTTGCGGCGGCTGCGGTTTGCGGATATCCCGGAAGCATTCCGGGAAATGGAACTGAAAACATTTCGGATGGATGTGTACCGGGAGCGGGACAGCAGGAAGAAAGTGTCGGATGCCTGCCGGATCATAAAAGCGTACCTCGGGGATTTTGAGAACCAGAGGGAGCAGGGGATGGGACTGTTTATCTGGTCCCGGACAAAGGGCAGTGGGAAAACAAGGATTGCGGCAGGGATTGCAAACGAGCTGATGAAAAGCTATGCAGTCAAATTTGCGGTATCACTGACCATCCTGCAGGAAATCAAGAATACATGGCGGCGGGACGCGGAATACAGTGAGAGCCGTTTGCTGGATGAACTCTGCACCACAGATATCCTGGTCATTGATGATTTCGGAGTGGAACGGCCGGCAGACTGGATCAATGACAAGCTGTACCAGATCATCAATGAGCGTTATATAAACCGGAAAGTGACGATTTTCACAAGTAATGAATCTCTGGAAACGCTGCAGTATGATGACCGCATCACGAACCGGATCAAGGAGCGAACCTACCAGATCGCATTCCCGGAAGAAAGCGTGCGGGATCATATCGCAGAGCAGCACCAGGAAGATATGCTGCAAAAGCTTTTGGATGGGTAATGAGAAAGTGGCGAGATACCAGAAAGGAGAAATCAAAGAAATGAGTAATGCATTAAAACGGAAGAAAAAGCCAACATTTTTCACGAAGCAGGATACGAAGATCATCGGCCGGAACGATTTTGAAAAGCGCAATGCTGATAAGGTTGTAACAAAATCTTACAAGGATTTCGTGGCAATTGGTTATATTGTTCTTCATGACAAATTTGGGTTCGGACAGGCAAGAATCATCCGGTTGCAGGATTTTTTGAAATCCTACTTAGATGAAGCGGCATCCGGTGGGGAAAATGGCAAGGACTTGGCTGTTTATCTGAAAAGCAAATACGGAATCGACATCAAAGAAGAAGTCGGAAAAATTCCACAGAGACAGTTAATGAACCTGTATGCAAAGAAAGGTTTCTGTATCGAGCGTGAAGCATACAGGCTTTCCAGTGCATCGTTGTTTAACTATTTCGCGCTCACGCTTACGATTCTGAAAAAGGAATTTAAGCTGTCTGTGAAGCAGTTACAGCAGTTCACGGACAAGTTTATTGACTACATCGACACATTGGCTAATTACAAGCAGTTCCAGTTGGCCGTGCCGATGATAGCTGAAACGTTAGCTGATGAGATTAAGTTTGTGTGTGATTTGGAGGTTTAAAGATGTTGAATAAAGAAAAATATGCGAAAGAGATTTTAGACATGGCGTGTTCTGGAAATAGAATTGCCAAGCTTGCGGAAAGTGAGGATGTGTAGAAATGGGAGTTTTGCTTGCATTATCAACCATATTTATATGGGGTCGGCTGGTTAATATTGATTACGACCTAAAAGATATCAGCAAAGAGCTGAAAAAGATGAACGAAAGGAGAAATGATGGGAGATAGATATTTATTCCGCGGAAAGCGGATTGATAATGGCGAATGGGCGCATGGAAATCTCATACGGTCAAATGATGCCGAAGTTGGTTATGAAGCAATTATCATTCCAACAAATGACAGCAATATGTATACAAAAGGTGAGGGTAGAGGAGATTTAGGATTTGAAAATTGGCACAAAGTCGATAAAGATACCATCTGCCAGTGCACCGGACTTAAGGACAAGAATGGCAAGCTGATTTGGGAGAATGATATTGTAAAAGACTTATTTAGTGATGCTTGTGCACAAATCAAATACGGCAGTTATCAGAGTTGCTTTGATAGCACCAAAACTGAACATGTCGGATTTTATGTAGACTGGTCAGGCAAGTATACTAAAAGATACAGAAAAGATTTAGGTTATTGGATAAATATGGTTAATGCAGAGGTTATCGGCAACATATTTGACAACCCAGAACTGTTGGAAGTGTAACTATGACGGAGAATGAAGCAATCGAATTTATGAAAAGATATTTAGATGCTGATTGCTATACAGATAAATGCGTAAATGCGCACAATATGGCAATCAATGCACTTGAAGAAGTACAGCAGTACCGAGCAATCGGCACAATTGAGGAATGCCGGGCGGCTGTGGAACGTCAGAATCCGAGAGCTGCTATTACTGAAAAAGAAGATAATGGGATTAAAAAATATACATGTTATGCATGCGGTAGGTACATGGGTTGGTCAACTGGAACACTTCCTGCTCGTTATTGCTGGAAATGTGGTCAGAAATTGGATTGGGGTGATGAAGAATGAGTTAAAGACTTAAGCCATGCCCGCTTCGGGAACTGCCGGATGAAAAATGTGGCGCATGGACAGATGGAATGATTACGGCATATAACAAATATTTAAGCGAAGTTTTAGAAAGAAAGGAATAACGAATCCTCGGTAAACCGAGGTTGTGATTTATAGGTGTTAAAGAAATTGCATAAAGTCTGTGATAGTAGCGTTGACTACTCGATATAGGGTAAATTTGAAGTTGCGCACATATAGCATATTTGACTTATGTGAGTTTCAGGCGGTCAGCATGGGAAGCCGATACGGACTATCCACGATACATGGATTTGTAGCGTGGTGTTATGAAAAAATTAAAAGTATGTTGGGTAAGTGCAGGTATCAGCAGTTTTATGGCTGGATATTTAGCAGGAGATGTTGATGAATGGATTTACATTGACATTGCCGACCAACATGAGGACAGTATCAGATTTATCAAAGATTGCGAGAAAACAATCGGAAAGAAAATCAAAATGCTGAAATCAAGTGAGTACGGATGTGTAGAGGATTGCGTGAGGACATTCGGAGGATTCAGAAGTCCGGCAAATGGATTTGCACCCTGCACGAACTGGCTCAAAAAGAGAGTGAGAAAAGAGTGGGAGGAACGACATAAGGATTGTGAATTGACCTATGTCTGGGGTTTTGACCTTAAAGAGAAAAACCGGGCAGAGCGGACGATTGAAGCGAATCCGCAAGCCGCACACGAATTTCCACTGATTGACAAAAACCTCTCGAAAGAAGAGGTACATGGATTGTTTGAACGGACTTTTGATTTTGCCCGACCTTTGATGTATGACCTTGGCTATCCGAACAACAACTGTATCGGATGCGTCAAGGGCGGTATGGGATATTGGAATCGTATTCGAAAAGATTTCCCGGAAGTATTCGAAAGTCGGGCGAAGTTGGAAAGAGAAGTTGGTTATTCAATCCTTAAGGACGGCAAAGGGAATCCGGTATATCTGGATGAACTTGAACCGGACAGAGGTAACATGAACACAGAGATTTTCCCGGATTGTGGAATTATGTGTTATTTGGCGCAACAGTAAAAGGGGTGATTATTATATGGCGAATAGTACAGATATGGCATACAGACGAGATAATTTCATCTTGCAATTTCTCGATTCTGTATGCCAACCACCGAAAGAGTATTCGCAACAGGATATAGATGATTGTAACGATGCAATTGCAGAATATGAATGTCTGCTGCAATATGCTATTGATTGTAAAAACAAGAATGAGATCGCATTTTTGAGATCAGAAATTCAACACACAAAAGCTGAAAAGCGATATATCAAGAGAATGATGAAAAACAGAATGGAGCCTGCACTCACATAATTTTCACATGATAGAGAGTTTGCGATTGTTAAGACCGAAGCACTTGGGGAACACATAATGTTCTAATCGTAGTCGAGAGGTCGGGAGTTATGCTAGTGCGTAATTCTGTTTGGTTTCTGGGAATACTCGAAACCAATACCCAGCACATTCTCTTGATGAATTGCTTTCTGATGTTCCAAAGGACCAAATAATCGGAGACAATCTGATTCGGGCATGGAACATCATTAATAACAAAAACTATGAAACAATAGTGTGTTCTGTTTCCGGTGGTTCGGATAGCGACATTATGGTAGATATATGTGTTAAAGTAGATATTTACCACAAAATCCGATATGTATGCTTTAATACCGGACTGGAATACGGAGCAACAAAGGAACACATCAAATACTTAGAAGAAAAATATGGAATAAAGATTGAAATATTCGAAGCATGGCAACACGGAATGACGATCCCAAAAGCCTGTACGACATACGGACAACCGTTCTTGAGCAAAACCGTAAGCGAGTTTATAAGCAGATTGCAGAAACATAATTTTAAGTGGGAAGATAAACCATTTGAGGAATTGTATGCAGAATATCCGAAATGCAAATCAGCTTTAATGTGGTGGTGCAATTTAAAACCGGGCAAAAGAAATAATATCAGTTGGAATAAATGGCTCAAGGAATTTTTGATTGCAAACCCGCCAACATTCCGAATATCGAATAAATGTTGCGAAAAGGCAAAGAAAGATATTTCCCACGGAATAAAGTGTGATCTGATGATTACCGGCATACGGAAAGCAGAGGGTGGAGCAAGGGCGGCGTCTTACAAGAATTGCTATAGCCAAAAAGAGGGCAATGCAGACGAATACAGACCTTTATTCTGGTACACGAATGATGACAAGAAATGTTATGAGGAACATTACGGAATTGAACATAGCAAATGCTATACAGAATATGGGCTAAAGAGAACCGGTTGCTGTGGTTGTCCTTGTGGGCGAAACCTTGAATTTGAACTTGAAGTGCTGAAACAGCATGAGCCAAATTTGCACACAGCCGTATGTAATGTATTTAAAGATAGTTATGAATATACAAGAGAATATCATGCATTTTGCAATGAAATGAATAGGAAACAGAAGACATATTACCAAATGACAATAGACGAGTTTATTGAGAATTAAGAAAGGAGCCGGAACCTATCCGGATAAAAGGCGCGCCGGGTTCCTTTCAAAAAATGACATATAGAGAATTCTTAGAAACAAAAATTGAGCTGGCTACAGACAGCGGGTTTGTTGTAAAGCCAGAAAAAGTAAATAAGGTATTGAAGCCACACCAGAGGGATGCTGTGGTGTGGGCGCTCAAAGGCGGTAGGCGTGCACTGTTTGAGAGTTTTGGACTTGGAAAGACGGTACAGGAGATTGAGTTTTGCCACTTGGCAGCGGAGTACAGCGGTGGTCGTGCGTTGATCGTATTGCCGCTTGGGGTAAAGCAGGAGTTCACGCATGATGCGGTGGAAGTGCTTGGATATGAAAAGCCGGAATATTGTCGGACAATGGAAGAAGTGGAGCAGAGCACAAGCCAGATCGTATTGACAAATTATGAGCGTGTCCGGGATGGAGATATCCGACCAGACTACTTCACAGCGACATCCTTGGATGAAGCCAGTGTTTTAAGGAGTTTCGGAAGCAAGACTTATCAGACATTCTTGGATAAATTCAAGAACGTTCCGTATAAGCTGGTAGCCACGGCTACACCATCACCAAACAAATACAAAGAGCTGATCCATTATGCCGGATATCTGGAAGTGATGGATACCGGGCAGGCGTTGACGAGATTCTTCCAGCGCGACAGCACAAAAGCGAACAACCTCACATTGTACCCAAACATGGAAGATGAGTTTTGGATGTGGGTAAGCAGTTGGGCGCTTTTTATCACGAAACCTTCAGATCTCAATCCGGTATATTCCGATGAGGGATATGATCTGCCGCCGCTTGAAGTAAGATGGCATGAATTGCCGGTGCATTATGGCGATACTGCAGATCGGGACGGCCAGATGCAGTTATTTCAGGAAGCTGCCGAGGGATTGAAAGAAGCTGCGGCAGTGAAGCGGGAGAGCATTGACCGCCGCGTAACAGAAATGAAGCGGATTGTGGAAGAATCGCCTGAAGATCATTTTCTTTTATGGCATGATCTGGAAAATGAACGGCATGCAATCAAGAAAGCGTTGCCGGAAGTGGTGGATATCTACGGATCTATGGATTATGACCTGCGCGAGCAGAGGGTAATTGATTTCTCGAATGGACAGACAAAGTTGTTCGCTACGAAGAAATCATTATCTGGATCCGGATGTAATTTTCAGAGATATTGTCACCGGGAGATATTCCTTGGAATTGATTATGAGTTCAACGATTTTATTCAGGCGGTGCACCGGTGCTACAGATTTTTGCAGAAAAAACCGGTTGTGATCGACATTATTTACATGGAAAATGAGCGGCAGATCAAGGAAGCGTTGCTTGAAAAATGGAAGAATCACAATCACATGGTCGCAAAGATGATCGAGATTGTAAAGAAGTATGGTCTTAACTCGGAAAATAAGACACAGCGGTTAGAAAGGAAGATGGGCGTGGAAGGTAGCAGAGAAGAGAGAACAGTGAGAGGAAACCATTATGAAGCGGTATATGGGGATTGTGTAGAGGAAACCCGGGCAATGGAAACAAACAGCATCGATCTGATACATACCTCGATTCCATTCGGTAACCATTACGAGTACAGTGCCAATTATAACGATTTCGGGCATAACCAGAACACAGATCGGTTCTTTGAGCAGATGGATTTCCTTACACCGGAACTGCTTCGAGTGCTTAAGCCGGGGCGTGTGGCAGCAATCCATGTTAAAGATCGCGTATTATTTGGAAATGCAACTGGTACCGGGATGCCAACTATTGAACCATTTCATGCACAGTGCATCAGCCATTACATGAAGCATGGATTTCAATATTTCGGCATGATTACGGTCGTGACCGATGTAGTCCGTGAGAATAACCAGACATACCGCCTTGGATGGACGGAGCAGTGCAAGGACGGTTCCAAGATGGGTGTAGGATGTCCGGAATATATACTATTGTTCCGTAAACTTCCTACAGACAGAAGTACAGCTTATGCAGATGTACCGGTAAAGAAATCGAAAGAGGATTATACAAGAGCACAGTGGCAGATAGATGCACATGGTTATTGGAGATCGTCAGGAGACCGACTGATCAGCAAGGAAGAACTCAAAGATTTTCCGGTTGATAGCTTACAGACAGTGTACAGAGAGTATAGCCGCGGCAATGTATATAACTATGAGGATCATGTGAAACTTGCGGAAGATCTGGATAAGGACGGAAAGCTCCCGGCAACATTTATGGTTGTTGCACCGGGATCGTGGAATCAGTTGGAAGTATGGGATGATATCAACCGGATGCGTACCCTTAATACCACGCAGAGCCGCAGACGCGCTCAGATGCACGTATGCCCGTTACAGTTGGATATCGTGGAGAGAATCATCAACAGATACAGCAATGAGGGCGATACGGTCTATGATCCGTTCGGTGGCCTTATGACAGTACCAATGACGGCGGTTAAGATGCATCGGAACGGCAAGGGATGCGAACTGAATCCGGATTACTTCCGGGATGGCGTTGGGTATCTGCAGGCTGCGGAGAATGAAGTGGACGAGCCGACATTGTTTGATTTTATGGAGATACCGTCATGAAAGAAGAAACGCCGGAGAAAAAAGTAAAGTCATATAGTGAGCAGATCCGGAAAGAAATAGGCCAATGGAAGGACATAAACCAGAACGGGTGCAATGATCCGTTCTGGCCGGATGGCTGCAATATGAATCTCGTGAGAAACCATATCCTCTATTATCAGAGAAAAATTTCAGAAATCTGCGAGGAAAAGAATTTGCCATATCCAGAAGCATACTATTTTTCAGTACCTCCAGAGGTTGACAACTTCTATATGGCAAATCTGAAACAGAGAGATCGTGTTAAGCGGATATTTTACGGTGGGTATGTACCGGTAAGAAAGAAATATTACTACGATGAACAGCAGATATGTTTGTTTTAAACAGCCGGACACTGCAATGCCCGGCTCATGAGTGCTAAGACTCTATCACTATTGTCATTATAGCACTCACGCACACCATAGTAAAGGCTAGAATTGGAGGGTTATTATGACAAAAGGAGAGTTTACAAATAACTTAATATACGACATGGCCGGCTATTTGGATGCAGAAGGGACAGAAAGATTAAAGATGGCCCTTGCGTACAGGATGAAAGGTTTCCATCTGGTGCCGGATGAAACATTACCGACTACGGATGTAAGGGACAATGAGTGGATTCTTGGACGATACCATGTTGATCTGATCGCAGTCGGCAGGAAAGAGAAAACGATTGAAATGTACCTGTACACATTAAAGAAATTCTTTAATGAAACCGGACTTCATTATGCCGTTATGACCGGACAGGACGTAATGGATTATATTGCCATAAGGCAGTATCGGGACAAGATCTCGAAGTCATACGCCGGAAATATTCAGAAATGTTTATCCGCATTTGTCAAGTGGGCGTACCGGAAACACCATATCGACAAGGACATATACTGGGATATTGACAAGATCAAAATCCCGCAGAAGCGCAAGAAACGGCTTTCAGACTATGAGGTATCTAAGTGTAAAAATACGCTGAAAACCTTGCGCGAAAAGGCATTGTTGGAACTGATGCTTAGTGCCGGTCCTCGTGTGGGAGAGATCTGTAACTTAAAAATCGAGAATCTGGATTTTGAACGTGGCGAAATTCAGATTTACGGAGAAAAGAACAGTAAATGGCGTACTTGCTTTATGACACCGGATTGCAGGGTCGCTTTAGAGCAGTATATAAACGACAGAGCGGAAGGTTATGTATTTTTAAATAGCCGGAATGTGGAAACGGGAAAACCATTATGCAAAGCAACAATCGAAGAAATCGCAAAAGAGATCGCAGCACGTGCCGGATGCCGGAATGTTGCCACAGTGCATGTCTATCGTAAGACGTTTGCATCTAGGGAATATCTCCGAACAAAGGATATTTTATATGTATCGCACAGACTGGGGCATGCAAACACAGCGGTTACGGAGAAATACTACATCTGTGACGATATCTTGGCAGACCGGAAGATGGCAAACGTTGCTTAGTTATGTAAAGGGGGGAATGTTTAGTGGACGAAAAAGAAATATACGAAATTTGTCAGAGTGTAGATGCATTTATTGCGGACTATCTGGCAGAATCCATTATTAAGGGGACAAGCTACGATCTTATGGAAGCACACCACGGCATTCTTCCAATATCTCGAAATTGTTTCTACCGCCGCCGCAGGATCGTACAGCGGATCATTAAGCAAAGGTTAGGGCGGATCGAAGAGGAACAGAGCGGCCAGATGCGGATGGTGTGGTAAAAATTTCCATTTGACATAATCGAACACATGTTTTATCATTAGGCATATAAGGAGGTAGCAAATGGGAGAAAAGCCAAACAACGAGCTTACGGATAAAGAAAGAGAAATGTATGAGTATATTGTGAAGCACATGGAAGAAAATTTAATTTCTCCATCTTTTCAAGAAATCTGTAAAGGAGTAAACACAAAATCAAAGTCATGTGTGCATTATAGGCTTAAAAAGTTAATGGAAAAAGGCTATATAACTCTGCGAGAAGGGGAACCAAGAACAATTCGCCCAATTGGGTATAAATTAGTAAAAGAAAGCGAGGAGTAAAGAATGTATACAAAGTTGTTGTCAGTAATTGCCATTATAGAAATAATGTGGGGAACAATATTTTCGGTATTATGTGTACTGAAAATGACATTAGCTGATATTAAAATATCAGGTAAACTTGGAGGAATTGGAGGAGGACAAGAAGCCAATCTTGCACAAAGACACTATGCGCGATGCGGAATTTTGTACATAGTTTTTGGAAGCCTGCTGCAAATATATATGGTGTTTGCTGGAGACATAACAAGGGTTTCATTTTGGATAGCCACTGCAATTGTGGTTATTATACCTTCTGTATTTGCGGTATGGAGCACAAGAAGATATTTGAACCAACTGAAAAATGATATTAAACATTAAGATACTTTGAGAAGAGAGGAAAAACAACCTCTCTTTTTTCATGCCCTAAATTGGTACAAATCCTCTGAAAACCTGCTTTATAATTATGGTATGAGGTTAGAAATGTACCATTTGGCAGAGAAGAGGTGAGATAGTGGAGAATTATGAGAGAGCAGAACAGGACTACATGGGCGGTATGAAGTACAAAGATATAGCAGAGAAGTACGGAACCACTATCAACACTGTTAAGAGCTGGAAGAAACGGTATGGGTGGAATCGGGAAGATGGTGCACCCAAAAGTAAAAAGGTGTGCACACAAAAAGGCAAGGGTGCACCCAAGGCGGTAGCACCTATAGATGATGGTACAAAAGAAACATTACAGAATAATGAACTCACACCGGAACAGCAGATGTTTTGCATATATTACAGCCGGACATTTAATGCAACCCAAAGCTATTTGAATGCCTATGGGTGCAGCTATGAAGTAGCGAATGCGAAAGGACCTCTATTGGTAGTGAGAGATAGTGTTCACCGAGAAATAGAACGTCTGAAAGAAATCAAGCGTCAGCAGATAGTTGCTGGAACTGACGATATTGTGGAACTACAGATGCGTATTGCTTTTGCAGATATTGGAAACTATATGTCATTCGGGCAGAAAGAGATTGAGGATCCAGAGACAGGTATTGAATATATGATTAGCACTGTTGACCTGAAAGAATCAACGAACACAGATACACAGATTATCCAAGAGGTTAAGCGTGGAAAAGATGGTGTATCTATCAAGCTGGCAGACAGACAAAAGGCAATTGATTGGCTTACGATGTTCTTCGAGATGAATCCAACGGATAAGCACCGGAAAGAATTTGATAAGCACAAGCTTGATCTGGAACTGCTTAAGCTGGAGATGCAAGCTAAAGAGAGTGCAGACGATACACCAGAGCAGGACAACTTCTTGGATGCGCTGAATGAATCAGCAAAGGAAGCGTGGTCAGATGATTGATTGGACAGATTTTGACCGGCGGGCGCGTAAACTAAAAGAAAATGTGATGAAAAATGCCATCCGGATGAAGCAGAAGTATAAGCAGAACGGATTTGCGTTTAAGCCATTTTCGAGGAAGCAGAAGCAGGTACTTACATGGTGGTGCAAGGATTCCCCGGTAAATGGAGAGGACGGAATCATAGCAGATGGAGCAATCAGATCCGGAAAGACATTGTGTATGTCACTAAGCTATGTTTTGTGGGCAATGACTACGTTTAATATGCAGAATCTCGGCATGGCAGGAAAGACAATCGGATCATTCCGACGAAATGTGCTGTTCTGGTTGAAACTGATGCTTCGGAGTCGTGGTTATAAGGTGACAGATCATAGATCTGACAATATGGTTGAAATCAGCAAAGGCGATACAGTCAACTTCTTTTACATATTTGGTGGTAAGGATGAACGGTCGCAGGATCTGATTCAGGGTATCACGCTTGCCGGGATGTTCTTCGATGAAGTGGCACTGATGCCGGAGTCATTTGTGAACCAGGCAACCGGACGATGTTCTGTTGATGGTTCCAAGTTCTGGTTTAACTGTAACCCGGACAGTCCGAGCCATTGGTTCAAGCTGAATTGGATTGATAAGGCTGATGAAAAGAAGCTGATCTATCTTCATTTTACGATGGATGATAACTTGTCTCTGTCGGAGAGGATCAAGGAAAGATATAGGGCAATGTATAGCGGCGTGTTCTATGATCGCTTCATCCTTGGCTTATGGGTGATTGCAGAAGGATTGGTCTATGGTATGTTCGACAAGGAAAGGAACATCTTTCATGGAGAGTATGCGTATAGCTCACAGTCGTCTTATTACCTATCCATCGATTACGGAACTATGAACCCATTCGCGGTAGGCCTGATGGAACTGCAGAATAGCGGAAGGGTGCGGATGCTCCGGGAAGGTCATTACTCAGGTAGAGAAACCGGAGTGACCATAGATAATGAAGCATATTACAAGATGATCCAGGAGGTGGCGGGGGATTTCCCAATCACATCCATTGTCATTGATCCGTCAGCCGCAGCCATGAAAGCAACAATCCGGAAGTATGGAGAGTTTACCTGCACAGATGGAAATAATGATGTGTTGAATGGAATCCAAGAGGTAACGAAGTATTTGAATCTCGGTATGCTCCAGATACATGAGAGCTGCACCGAGACACAGAAAGAGTTTGGCGCATATGCATGGGATGAAAAGGCAGTAGGAGAGGATCGAGTGATTAAGGAATACGATCACCACATGGATCTTATCAGATATTTTATTTATACAGTAGCGCGCAGATATAACAGAGGACTTATATAAGGCGGTGAAATATGGGATTATTAGCAGCAATTAAAGGATTAGTGAGTAGAATGTTCCAATCAGAGATGCAGGATCAGTTCCATGTGACTGGTATTACATCCGGTGATATGCAGAAAGCAATACAGAATTGGATGCTGATCTATAAAGGAGAGCCGGATTGGGTAGACCCAGAAGAGGGTATCAGGACAATTAAATTTGCAAAGTTTGTGTGTGAGGAAATAGCACGCCTTGCTACGCTTGCTATAGATGTGACGTTTGATGGAACAAGGAAAGAGTATATGACACAGTTCTGGGAGAAATCTGTACATGATCATATCCGGGAGTGGACTGGCACCATGTGTGAATGTGGAACGGTCATTCTTAAACCGAATGGTGTTGGTGTGGACGTTGTAACGCCAGACCGATTTGAGATCACAGAGCTAGATGGAAACCACAATATAACCGGTATTGTATTCCAAGATGATTACCAAGAGGGCAAAGAGCATTACACTAAGCTGGAATATCACAGATTCTTTAATGCAAAGGTACGTATGACAGATGAAGAGAAGTATACAGATAAAACGTTTTATTCCATCTCGAATAGAGCATTTGTGTCGGAAAATTCCGGGGAACTTGGAAAACCTGTTGATCTGACCATGACAAAGTGGTCTGCTTTGCAGCCGGATGTGCATATAACAAAGAAGAGCGGAGACCAGATTGACTCGATGCTGTTTGGACTGTTCCGGATGCCATCTACAAATGATGTGGATCCAAAAAGCCCGCTTGGATTATCAGCATTTGCGGATGCTATCGAGGAGTTAAAAGATTTGGATATAGCATACAGCCGGAATGCAGAAGAAATCTTCGACAGCAGGCGATTGGTAATGGTGGACGATCGGTTGGTACAGAAGCCGGCATACAGGGATGAAAAGGGCGTGACTGTAAGACCAAAAGTGAAGCTGCCTAAGTTTTTTAGAGCAATGTCCGGGATGGACGCGGAAGAAACATACCACGAAGTCAACCCTCAGCTCAATACAGATGTAAGAAAAAGTGGAATCAATCAGCAGCTATCCCTTACCGGAGTAAAGTGTGGATTCTCAAACGGTTATTTTGTTATAGATGAAAAAACAGGAATGATAACAGCAACACAGGTGGAGTCAGATGATAGACGCACTATTCAGCTCATTAAAGACGTACGGGATGCAATGCAGGACTGCCTTGATGATTTGTTCTATGCGCAATCTGTATTTGCGGATTTGTACGGTCTTGCACCGGTTGGTGATTATGAGCCACAGTATGACTTCGGGGACATTACATACAATGAGGAAGAGGACAGAATGAGAAACCTCACACTCGCCAACTCCGGATATATTCCAAAGTGGCAGTATTTGGTCAGATTCGAAGGGTATTCAGAGGAAGATGCAAAGGCGGCTGTTGCAGAAGCAAGCGGATCACAAGAAAAAGGATTATTCAACGAGGAATAGACATGCAGTATAACCAAACTGTTGGATGCGCAGATATCCACATAGATACCAAAAGAATAGACAATAATATACGGAATGCGCAGAAGTTGTTGAATATGCAGATAGTTGCAGATTGTGATGAATACATACCAATGGCACAGGGAGCCTTGCGAAGATCGGCAAATTATCCGGATGGCATATATGGTGGACAAGTGGCATGGGATACTCCATATGCACATTACCAGTATATGGGGGAGCTGTACCTCACGGAAGACGGCCAATCTTTTGCGAATAAGGGAGAACGGAAGTACCCTACAGGGATGCCACTTGTACAACATACTTCTGGAACTACAGACCATTGGTTCGAGCGGGCGAAGGAAACACACGGAAAACAATGGCTTGAACTGGTAAAACGAGAGGCAGGAAAAGGATAGATGCTTACACCAGATTATTTTTATGGTAAGTCGGACAAGTTAATAGAGATGTACCAGGAGTTGGAAGATTGGATACTACAGGACATTGCCATGCGTTTGGTGGAATCCGAGAGCCTATCCGGAACAGCAGACCGCGAACTGTGGAAACTGCAGCAGATGGGATTGCACCGGCAGGAGATTGTAAAACGTATTTCGGAGTTGACAGGCAAGAGCCGGAATGAAGTGCGCCGGTTGTTGCGAGAGAGTGTGCTCACTTCATTTTCGGACGATAAGAGTGTACTTGAAGGGCTGGCAGATGTACAACCGCCGTTGCAGAATAACATGGTGATTGCTGCAATGAATGCTGAACTGATGAAGACATTCGGAGAGTTGAGCAATCTTACAAACACAACCATAGACCAATCGCAACGGGATCTGCTGAACCTTCTGAACGAAGTAGATTTTCGTGTGGCGAGTGGGTTGCAGTCCTACAGTAGTGCGATATGCGAGGTATTGGATCGGTATGCAGAAAACGGTATGCGCGTGGATTATCCAACCGGTTCCCGGAGATCGTTGGAAGCAGCCGTGCGCTGCTGCATAGTAACTTCGATGAATCAGACAGCTGCACAGGTTACGAATAAGTATATTGTGGAAGCTGGGGCAGAATATGTTCTGGTGTCCGCGCATATGGGCGCCCGGCATGACAAGAACAACCCTACAGGATTGCAGTCACATGATTGGTGGCAGGGAAAAGTATACAAGATTCGCGGTGCCGATCCGGATACGCCGAATCTACTTGAAGCGACCGGGTATGATATAGACCCACAGACCGGAGAGGGACATGTGGTTAATCCTCTGGGATTGCATGGATATAATTGCCGGCACTCGCACAAACCGTGGGATAAGTCTTTGCGCAATCCATATGTGGACGCAGACGGAAACCCGAAAATTGATGTGCATGAGAGCCAGCAGCTATATGATCTGCAGCAACAGCAAAGGGCAATGGAGCGCGCTATCCGAAAAATAAAACGGCAGTTACTTGTAAAAGAACAGGAGCTGAAAGCGTTCTCGAATGATGAGAACATTCGTGGAGATTATGATAAGCTGGCATACAGACTTCGGATGCAGAACCGGAAGTATGGAGAATTCTGTGCAGAGAACGATCTACAGAAACAGTATGATCGTGTTAAGATTGCCGGATTTAAAAAAGAGCAGGCTTCCAAGGCAAACAGCAGGGCAACCGTATTCAACAATGAAGAGTATAAAAAACACGAATCCAATCTTGGAACGAATATGGTAAGCAAAACCGATTTTTCCAGAATCATGGCAGACAAGTCGGAAAAGAAATTGTTTACACATTATTCGGATGCTGTAAAAAGAGGGGATGTGTCCCCTCTGGCTGATTATAAATTGTACCGAAAGACAGCTATGGAATTACAGGATAAATGTGTTGGACTTACTACTTCAAATGGTATAAAATTAAAAAGAAGATCCCTTCATTGTATAGATAGGGTTATTGGATCTGTTGAACAGCGGAGAAATGGCATTACAGTGGATGATGTTGTAAAGGCGCTTACATCACCAGAAACAGAAATTAGACCGGTGAGATATTCCAGGACGTCGGCAAGTCAGAAATTTATATACAAAAATGCAGAAGTAACAATCAATCCGGTTACTATGACTTTGATTCAGGTAAATCCACATCACAGGGAGAAATGATATTATGAATATTGCAAAAAAAGATATAGAGACATTAGAAAAATATATCCCGAATATACATGAAATGTTATCTGTTAAAAGCGTCACAGATATTTTGGAGATGATAGATGACTTGATTATCGATGATATTCTGGAGCATGACGATGAGCCGAGTAATACCGGCAGGGAATTGCAACTGATTTATGATAGAATTCAAAGAGATAATTGAGAGTTTGGTACAAATCCAAGTAGGATATGATGTATGATAATAATGCAGATGGATTTCTTCTCATTGGTCATCTGCTAAACCTCCTTTTTATTCATAAACTCGTTAAAGGCGTCTTGAAATACAGGCGCTTTTTGCGTGTCAAAATTGGTACAAATCTTTTATAATCCTGTGTTACAATAAATTTAACAAATAAATAAGCACCGGACGGAGAGTAGGAATCTGTTCGCTACCCTACAACAATTATAGGATGACCGATATGGCACGTCCTGTTTTGGGCGTGCCTTTTTATTTGTTTTTTGCCAGCTATGGAGTAAATAGCAACTCACTTGTGCCGGACTGACCGGAGCAACAACTTGGAAAGAGAGAGGTAAGAGACATGGTAAAGATTATCAGCGAGTTGGAAAAAATTGGGTTTGAGATCACGGACGAACAGAAGGAATCTATCAAGAAGAGTATTGGTGAGGAATTGTATTCCAAGCAGGAACTTGATAAGAAGATCTCGAAAGTTGAAACCGAGCGTGACAACTACAAAAAGCGCGCAGATACCGCGGAGGACACCTTGAAAGGGTTCGAGGGCAAAGATTTTGACGAAATCACGAAAGATCGTGACGAGTGGAAAAGAAAAGCGGAACAGGCAGAAAAAGATTTCAATGCCAAAATTGCCGAGCGCGATAAAAACGATTTGTTGGAAAAGGCTTTCAAGGATATTAAATTTTCTTCTGAATCTGCAAAGAAAGCTGTTATGGCAGACATTGCAGCAAGCGTGACGGTGAAGGATGGGAAACTGATCGGTTTTAATGATTTGCTGGATGAAGCAAAAAAGAATGATGCAGGCGCATTTGTTGACGAGCAGAGCCGGCAGAGCGATCAGAATCAGGCAACATTTACTACACCGATGGGAAGCGGCACTCATACCGAGCCGATTACTGGTGATCCGAATAAGATGGATTTTGCTACGTACAAGAAGTGGCGTGAGCAGAATCAATAATTTTTTGAGGAGGAATATTATGGCAAACAAAATTTTAACACCGCAGATTATTGCAAATGAAGCATTGATGGTACTGCAGAGCAACCTTACAATGGCGAATCTTGTACATAGAGATTATTCCGGTGAGTTTGTAAAGGTTGGAGATACCATCACTGTACGAAAACCGGCTACGTTTGTGGCTAAGAACTTTACGGGACAGACAGAAGCGCAGGACATTACAGAGGGTTCTGTAACCGTTAAGATGGACCGATTCAGAGATATCACGGTCAATGTTGGGTCTAAAGAAATGACATTAGACATTAAAAACTTCTCTGAGCAGGTGATAACACCAGCAATGCAGGCTATGGCACAACAGATTGATGCGGATCTTCTGGCAGTAGGCATTTCTAAGGCTGGAAAGAAAGCAACTGTATCTAAGACACCGGCCATTACGGATATCGCAGGCGTAGGTAAAGCACTGGATCAGGCAAAAGCCCCACGTACAGACAGACGATTAGTCCTTCCGCCGACTATTCTGTACCAGTACAACACACTGGACAATTTTGCAAAACAGTGCTACAAGGGCGATTCTATTGCCTTGAAAGAGTCTGAAATTGGCAAGGTTTACACCTGCGAAACTTTCATGTCGCAGAACTGCCCGGAAAATCAGAATAATAAGGCAGGAACAGCTACTTCATACAAAGTAGCAGGAACCAAGGATGCCACTCAGTTCACAGTATCTTCTGGAAAGGCAGAAACCGCAACCATTAACAAGGGAGATCAGCTGATTGTTAACGGATATCTGTATACTATTACCGACAATGTGACACTTTCCGGTGGTGCTGGAACTGTAAAAGTGGATCAGAACATTCCGGAAACTGTAGCTGAAACAGACGCGTTTGTCGTAAGCAAGGCACACGCTCTTGGATTCCACAGAAATGGTCTTGCACTTGTAACACGTAACCTTGAACTGCCGATGGGCAACAAGAACGCTTACATTGCATCTGCCGATGGCTTGGGTGTTCGTGTTGTATTCGATTACGACTCTGACCATAAGCAGGACAAGATCTCTTTTGATATCATTTACGGCATCAAGGAACTCAACGAGAACCTGCTTGTTGACTTTTCATAAGGAAAGGGGATTTCCGATGGGATATACCACATATGACTTCTACAAAGAAAAATACTATGGGGATTCTATCAAGGAATCCCTTTTCCCCAAGTGGGAAGACCGAGCCACCGATAAGCTGGATCAGTTGACCTATGGAAATATCAATGATGAAACCCAAGCAGAGTTTGACGAGCGAATCCAGAAAGCTACCTGTGCATTGGCAGATCTGCTCTATAAGATCGACTTTAAAACCAATCATGCGAATGATCCACAGGAGGGCAATGTAAAGTCCATGTCTTCGGGCGGTCAGTCGATCAGTTTCGGGACAAATGAAACTCTTGTTGATAAGGTGCTGAATGACAAGGTGGCACAAAACCGGTTGTGTTACGACACGGTATGCGAATACCTGTCCGGCACCGGATTGCTTTATGCGGGGGTGGAATGATGCTTTTAAAGAGATTATTTTGCAAGCACAAAATGATGCCGTATGCGTACATGGACGTTCGCACCCGCGGCAACCATTACGTCCGGAAACATATCTGGAAATGTACGAAATGCGGGAAGGAGAGTTGCCACTGATGGGGCTTGGATTGTTTTACAACGACAAAGTTACGCTGTTTAACTACTTCTGTGATCCGGACACCGAGGAGGAGAAGTGCTATTTGACCTTATTGGAGAATGTGAACCTTGTGGAAACCAAGGGCGCGAATGTAACCAAGAGCGGCATGGATAGCGCGGATGCTGTGAAGCTGTATATCGATTTTGCCAGCCTTGGCAAAATGGGAAAGCCATACATGGAGCCGAAAGCATGGGATGCACTTCCGGACGATGAGAAGTCGAACTATATCACATTCCACCCGACAGATGATTTTTTCATTAAAGGCGATCATATCGACTTGGAGCTTCCAGATTCCGGTGTTTACGAATGGGCACATGACAATCTGGATTCTGTATACAAAGTAACGACGGTAGACCGGTATGAGGACATCATGCCGCATTTTGAGGTTGGAGGTGTGTGATGGAAGAGACAGAGAAACTTACCATAAAAGACGCAGAGAGCGCGCAAAACGCAGTGCTGGATTTGATTTTGAAGTATCCGGATTTTCCGATGAACTTTAAAGCCAGCAACAGAAATGTGAAGTGGAACGGCATTAATGCGGATACTTCCATCGGGATTTTCCCATTATCTGGTGCGAGATACATAAAGAAATATGTGAGTGGCAGCTATACAGCACAGATGCCATTCCAAATTGTATACCGCAGTTCCCCAACAAGCAACAAAACATCCATTGATGCACAGATGGTTCTGGAGAATTTGAGCAAATGGCTGGAAGATACCGGCATTGAATTTGCTGATCCACACATGACATTACAGGAAATCGCACGTACATCTGTAGTCCTGCCAATTATGCAGGATGAAAAACAGATGGGTTACGGCGTAAATATGCAACTTATATATTTTTACAAAAAATAACAGGAGGAAATATACATGGCATTAGATCGTACCAACATGGTGTCCTTATTAGACATCGGAACGCTTACAGGCTCTGCAGAGAAAATTGCGGAGATGGGCGATGGATTCACAGAGATCACAGAAGATCTGGGACCTAACACAGAATCTAAACAGTATGTAAACATGAAAAATGCATCTAACACGGTAAAGGGATATGCGCTCTCCATGACGCCATCCCGTGAATATCTGTCTGATGAGATGCAGAAATGTATTGACACGCTTTTTAAAACTCTGCCTACTGGTGAGAAGTGCAATACAAATTATTACCGTTTCTACAAGACAGATATTACAGGTGGAACAGGTGATTGTATGCGGTTTCCTGTGACGGTGTGCCCGTCCAGTACCGGTGGCGCCGGAGGGGATGCACATACATCCTCGATCCAGATCAACGGGAATGGAGATCCGGAGCTTGGAACAATCACTATCGGTACGGATGGCTCTTTCACTTGGAAGAAAAAGGATGCTGATTAAAAATAGGTGTTAATTAAAATTAACATATTCGGGGTGCGTACCTCTCTTTCGCGCCCCGGATTAAGAGAGGATGGTAATTTATGGCAGATATTAAAAATATTTCTTTTGATAATGGAATTAAGAAAATCGAAGTGAATGACGTGGACGGGAACCATATCACAACACTTTTGATCAATACGGCGGATGCGGCCACAGTAAAGAGATTTGTGGAGCTGGCCAATAATCTGGAAGATGTAGTCAATTCCGGCGAGGATAAGATTGCAGTCTACAAAGAAAAGTACAAGGAATACGAACATAAAGAGTTTGATGATCTTCCGGACGATGTGAAAACGAATATTATCGTGGATGCTTCAGACATGCACATTGGTATTCTGGAGGGAATGATCCGGGAAATTGATGCACTGTTCGGAAAAGATACCATTAAAAATGTTTTCCATGAGTGCTATGAATTGAATGAGAATTTCGTGCCGGATGAAGATGCTTTGGTAGATTTCGTGAACACTGTAATGCCGGTGATGAACGAATTGTTTAAGACGAGAACAGAAGCAATCCACAGGAAGTATTCTCCGAACCGTAAAGCACGGAGAAACAGACACAACAAGAGCAAAAACCAGTTAATTCAGGAATATAAGGACGCAAAGAAGAATGAATAATGTTTTTCTCGATGATCTGCCGGAAGAGTGGCACGGGTACAAAGTGAATACAGATTTTACGATTGGCATCCAGATGCTGCAGGCGAAATATGATCGCGCTCTGACGGATTACGAGAAAAGTGATATGTTCGTGTGGCTCATGTTTGCTGATGAAGATGAGAACGGGGAAGAGCATCTTCGGGATCATCCACAGGGGAAAGATCTTGGCGAATGTGTAGAGTGGTTCCTCTCCGGTTGGTTCCATGACAACCCGGACCCGGACGGGGACAAGACACGCGTGGTTGACTACGATGTTGACCAATGGCGCATCTATGCTGATTTCCGGCAGACCTACGGTATAGATCTTGCCACCACGGATATGCACTGGTGGATGTTCTGCGGATTATTGTGGAATATGCCATACAAACTTTCCAGCTTTTTACAGGTGGTATCGAAGCGGCAGGAGAAGCCCGACAACAATACATCGGCAGAATATCGCAAGGCATTGCGCAAGGCGCAGAAGATCTATGCATTGGAGCAGCCGGAAGAAAAGAGAGAGTACACGGCAGAAGAAAAAGCCAAAATTGACGATTATGATCGCATGATGGCAGAAATTCGCGGCAGAAAGTAGGTGAGCGGATGGCAGATTATGATGGCAGCATAAGAATAAACACACAAATTGATACGAAAAACGCATCCAGCCAGATGCTACGTTTGGAGAACCAAATTTCCAAGGCTGCCAAGAAAGCGGCAGATCTTACCGAAAAAATGCGGCAGATGGAGAATCAGAAAGCTCCTACAGAGGAATTTAAAGCTGTGCAGGAACAAATTGATGATGCACAGAAAAAACTTGATTCCCTAAATGCAAAAATGGAAAAATTTGTGCAAACCGGCGGGAAAACAGATAGTCGTACTTTTAAGGGAATGAAGTATGATGCAGATCAGCTGATTAAGACGATTGAATATGCAAAAGGCGAAATGGCAGATATGCAATCCAGCGGCGGGGCATACATGAACGTTGGAGATGTGCAAGAAACCGATGCATATAAAAAAATGGCATCTGATTTATCGGATGCAAATGCAAAAGTTTCGGAGCTGTCGCGGAAACAAGAAGAACTTGCTTCCAAAGAATCTAAAGTTGGCGCACAAGCGGATAAAAGCAAAGGGAAAACATCGGGCTGGTTAGATTCTTTCAAGTCTAAGGCTAAAGCTACAGGCGAGAAGGTTTCTGGACTGGCATCCCGCTTGAAATCCGCAGGAGCATCTTTTAAAAATTTTATATCTCATGGAAAAAGTGGAAGTGGAATGCTGGGAACATTCGCTTCCAGATTAAGAGGAATCGCTCTTTCCATGTTTGTGTTTAACTGGATCACCAAGGCATGGAATGCAATGCTTTCTGCTATAAAAGACGGGACAGGAAATATTGCAAAATATTCGGGAGATGTAAATGCCAAAATGTCACAGCTAACAAGTGCTGTGGCAACTCTTAAGAATGCATTTGGGGCGTTAGCTGCTCCGATTATCAGTGCTGTTGCCCCAGCACTTACTTCGCTGATAAATATGCTCACCGGAGCATTGAATAAGATAAACCAGTTTATATCTGCACTTACTGGCGGAAAAACATGGATAAAAGCAACGAAACAAGTAAAAAATTATGCCGGCGGATTAAAATCTGCATCTTCTGGCGCGGAAAAAGCGGCGAAATCGGCCAAAAAGTTAAAGGGACAATTACAATCTTTTAACGAATTAAATGTGATTAGTTCGAACGATTCTGGCGGATCTGGTGGTGGATCTGGCGGAGGTGGGGGTGGCGGAGTTGGAGATATGTTCACGACAGAGAACATTGATCCGAAAATTGCCAGCCTTGCAAAGAAGATAAAAGAAATTCTTAAAACCGATGACTGGTCTGAAATCGGAGAAATGCTTGGGAAAAAGCTGAATGATGCGCTGGCCGGAATTCCCTGGAACGGAATAAAAAAGCAGGCACGCCATATAGCAAGTGGCATTGCAACCTTATTAAATGGATTTCTTGATGGAACAAACTGGGAACTTGTTGGAAGCACTATTGCAGAAGGACTCAATACAGCTATTGCGTTTGCACAGACGTTTGTACATAAATTCGATTTTAAACAGTTTGGTAAATCTATAGGGGAAACATTTACAGGAATTTTACGGACGTTCGATTGGAGCGGTTTAGGAGATACTCTTGGAACTGCAGTTACTGGTCTGTTCGATACGCTTAATGGAATTTTTTATAATACCGATTGGAAAGCACTTGGAAAAGGAATTATTGATGGAATTGGAGCTTTTTTCAAGGCAATAAAGTGGAAGAGTATTGGAAAATCTATAAGCGGAGCACTACATTCTCTCTTAACTTTTTTTACCGGTGCAGTAAAGGAAATAGATTGGAAAAAGACCATTGAATACATTGGAACATCAATCGTAGATTTCTTTAAAGGATTTGACTGGAAGGGGCTTGCTGGTGATATTGGAGAGTTCCTTGGAACAGCTCTTAAATCCGCAATTGATCTCGCAAAAGCTATTGGAGAACTGATTGCGGACGGATTTAATAATGCAAAAGAATATTTCCAAGACAAGATAGAAGAATGCGGAGGTAATATACCCAAAGGAATTTTAAAAGGAATAACAGATGCTCTGAAAAATATTGGAACATGGATTAAGAAAAATATATTTGATCCATTTGTGAAAGGATTTAAAGATGCGTTTGGTATCCATTCTCCGGCAAAAAAGATGAAGCCTATTGGAAAGAATATATTTCTTGGTGTAATTGATGGTTGGAAAGAAAAGATAAAATCATTTAGCTTTTCAAAGTTAGCAAAGGAAGCCCTTAAGTTAATCCAAACGGGATTTAATGGGGCAAAATCCGTAGTAAATGTTGCAATTTCTTTGATAAAAAAAGGCTGGACTACATTAAAAAAATTTGTCGGAGAAATAGGGGCGAAAGCCTTTTCTCTTGCAAAAAAAGGCTGGACTACAGTATCTAAGTTTGTTGGAGAGATCGGCAAAAAAACATTTTCTCTTGCAAAAAAAGGCTGGACTACAGTATCTAAGTTTGTTGGAGAAATTGGTAAAAAAGGCTTTGGGCTGAAAAAGGATGGCTGGACTACCTTAAATAAGTATGTAGGAAAGCTGGATAAAGTAGCCGTGAAATTATATAAGAGCGGTTGGAAATCAATAAACAGCTTTGTGGGAACCACGGTAAAAGTTGGAATCCAGTTGATAAAAGATGGATGGAGCAGTTTTAAGAACTGGCTTGGAATTGGAAATGATAATTCTTCATCGAAGAAAAAAACATCCAAGAAAGCTGGCGGTGGAATCTATACCGGTGGTATGTGGCATAACATAGCACATTATGCAGTCGGAACCGAGAACGCACCGGCCGGACAGCTTTTTATCGCGCGTGAAGCAGGACCGGAGCTTGTCGGAACAATTGCAGGACATACGTCCGTTATGAACAATGACCAGATTGTGGCATCTGTATCGGATGGAGTTGCGCGTGCGGTACGATCTGTAATGGCATCCGGAAATCAAAAAGTAAACGTTCTGTTTAAAGTGGAAGGAGATCCGAATGGAATCTTCCGTGTGACGCAGCAAAAAGCCAATGAATACTACCGGGCAACCGGAAACCCAGCATTTTTATTTTAGGAGGTGGATTGAATGGGATACGGCGGTTATTTAATTAAAGTCGGAAATTACACAGTTCCATTTGACTGTATACTGGCCAGCACATTTCAGTCCCCTCTCCTGGGGCAGGATAAGGATTCTTATAATGACGATAATGGAAAATTGCATAGAACGGCATTAAAGAACCAGGTCCTTAAGGCAGAGTGGCAGACTCCTACCATGAACGAAAAGAAGTTTAATGCATTTATGAGTAACATAAATAAACAATATGTGGAGCAACGGCGCGAAAAGAAATGTCTTGTGACGGCATGGTGTCCGGAAATTATGAAGTATGTGACTATGCATTGCTATGTTCCGGATATTACTCCGATAGTAGCATATGCAGATGAAAAAACGATTGAATATGACGGCTGGCGAATTGCTTTTATCGGATATGGCGGTGAGATTTTATGATAGGTGGCAAAAACAAGGAGCTTTATTATGAAAGCTCGATTGATAAGCAACTTAATATAGAAGTAATCGGAACGAAACATGTGATTGACAACTCTATGAGAGAGCAGGACACATTCACATTGACCGAAACTCTGAATGACGGCACGGAACTGAAATTCGGTTCTTGCTTGCCGAACCAGATTTCTTTTACCGGACGTGAGGTACCAATTGCCACAAAAGGCATGAAGCTACGTGTGGCGGAAACTCTGGAAGGGAATGAGGATGATCCGTTTGAATATGGTACATATACGGTACAGTCAGACACGCCTACCGCAGACCGGACGAAACGCCAGATCACAGCGTATGATGCCATGTACGATATTATCAACGCTGACGTGAAAAGCTGGTATGATGGATTGACATTTCCAATGACTCTTAGGCAGTTCCGTGACAGCTTTTTTTCGCATCTTGGAATTGAGCAGAAAGAAGCAAGCCTTGTAAATGATGAAATGACAGTAAATAAGACATTGACCACTACACAGGCAGAGGATTCCAGCGTGACCGCAGAAGCTACGATAAGCGGCAAGACAATCATCGAAGCGATTTGTGAGATCAACGGGGCATTTGGAAATATCGGGAGAGGCGGTAGATTTGAGTATGTGATTTTAAAGGCGATTACATCTGCACTGTATCCGGCAGAAGATCTGTATCCACGTGAAGATCTCTTTCCATCGGATGCAAACACTGAAAGTATGACTGGGCATTATATCACATTTGACTATGAAGCGTTCCAAAGCCAAGCAATAACACAGTTGGAGATCCGGGCAGATGATTCTACTGCCGGGGCTATTGTGGGAACATCTGGAAACAATTATGTTATTTCCGGCAACTTCCTTATAAGCGACAAGACTGGGGCTGAAATGAAGCAGATTGCGAATAATCTGCTGCCGGTAATTGCACAGGCAGCATACACCCCGATAAAGAGCAGCGAGTGTGTGGGGAATCCGTGTTTAGAGTTGGGAGATCCAATCCGGTTTAATACGAGCCGGGAGATTGTGGAGTCTTATATTCTGCAGCGAACCCTTACTGGTGTGCAAAGCAAGCGTGACTCGATTGTATCTACAGGAACAGAAAAACATACCGCGCAGAACCAAACCACGCGAGAAATGGTGGAGTCGATAAAAAGACGAACACATGCACTGGAAGAAACCGCCGATCATATGCAATCAACGTATGAGGATTTAGAGGAACAGACAAACTCTAAGTTTGAGCAGACCGCAAAAAGCATTTCTGCAGAAGTCAATCGTGCACAAAAAGCGGAAGGGCAATTAGACGCATCATTGGAATTGAAGTTAGGCAGAGACGAGAACGACCAAGTTATTTCGATGATTAATGCCAGTGCTGACCAAATTGTGCTACGAGGAAACAGATTGATTGTAGAATGTAACAACTTTGAGCTGGACGCTCTTGGGCGAGTGCATATTGTAGATTCTCTGCTTTTTGACAGCGGTGAGGTATCTGGTGTAGAGATATTAGGACATGATGGAAGAAATAATGCATTATTGCAGAATGTTAAGTTGGACTTGTCATCTGTTACTGACGCAAACGGGGAAAACTTGGTGACAGAAAGTTATGTTGACAATTCGCTGAGCAACTACGCAACTAAAAGCGAATTGCCAAGTGGGTATTTTACAGATGTAGACTATACACTTAATAATAACTCTACAACCAAGTATTCGCCTAGACACTTTAATAAAATGTCTGATTTTGGTTCAAGGGAAAGTACCTTGGATATCGAGGGTCTTTTGATTTCTATTCCGAGTTCCGATAAAAGGCTGAAAAATAATATACAATCATTAAGGGATATTAAAAGCGTTTATATGGCAATGCGCCCAGTTGAGTATACATGGAAATCCGGATATATCACGCAACACACAGGCTTACAGTTTGGTTTAATTGCGCAGGATTTAGAGAAGATTTTGCAGGATGCCGGATTGTCCGATAGCGGACTTGTACTAAAAGAAGATGCCGAAGAAGATGAAAAAGCAATTCACGGAGATTCAAAGACATGGAAAATCGACAAGGAAAATCTCCATGCAATGCACATACAGATGATCCAGATGCAGCAGAAAGAAATCGAACTTTTGCAGCAGAAAAACGAAGATCTGGAACGCAGATTATCAGCGTTAGAAAGGAGTGTGAGCCATGCAGAAAATATATAGTCGTATCAACTGGGAGAATTTTCCAAGTGAAAAAACAGCGGTAAATGAATCCAATCTTAATAAGATGGACTTGGCGATTGACAATCTGGATGATCGTGTGGTTGCTATGGATGCGTCTAAAGTTGACTTGACCAAAGCTAACGAACTTGTAAAGGAAATCCTTTGGGATGAATCCAACGGAACGCTGACGGTGGTTAAGATGAATGGTTCCAAGGCTGTGATTGACACAAAATTGGAAAAGTTGGCGGTCAACTTTAAGTACAATCCGCAAACACAACAATTAGTAATCACGCTGGACGATGGCACAACGCAGAATGTTGATTTGTCCGCTCTGATCACGCAGTATGAATTTATAGATAGCAATACCATTGCATTTGAAATTAGCAGTGACGGTAAGGTGTCCGCAATCGTGAAAGAGGGAAGTATCCAAGAAAAGCATCTGCGCCCAGATTATCTTGCAGATATTAAAGTGGAATCTGCCAAGGCGGTAGCATCTGCCAAAAGCGCAGGGGTGTCCGAAACCAACGCGGCAAAATCTGCCACAGACGCAAAGGACAGCGCAGACCGGGTACAGGGAATCGAAGACGAGATTAACAAGAAACTCACAATGACAGAATTTGATGTGAATGAGGATGGAGAGTTGATTTACACGGACAATTCCGCTTATAACTTTGTTGTTGACAATGACGGAAATTTGAATTGGGAGGTGGCTTAAATGGCTATAGCAGGAAGAGTGGCAATTGTGCCAAAGGGCGATTGGAGCGCAGATGCTACATATAAGAGATTGGATGCAGTGACTTATAACAATACGCTTTATTTCGCGAAAAAAGAAGTTCCGGTAGGAACGGCAACAAGCAATACGGAATATTGGTCTAAGTCTATCGTGGGCGGTGTCGGTGCAATCGCAACGAAAGAGGATGCCGGGATTGTGAAACCGGCAGACGGACTTTCGATTGCGGAAGATGGAACCCTTAAGGTCAGCATTGATGGAACAACACTCACAATGGATCAGGTCAACAATGTTATTAAGTTGGCGGATGCATTAAAAGATAAAATTGGAACTGCATTACAACCAGAAAGCATTGTCAACAACCAAACTACGTCTGAGGAAGGATTCGTTCTCGACGCAAGGCAGGCGAACCCGAATATAGACGGCACGCTGGCGAAACAGTTAAGTGATTTAAACGGCAGTTTAAAAATTAAAATTGTTCAATGGACACCATATTGTCCTCGAACAGATTTTGCAGATAAGGTTAAGTTTAGCGAAGCGATGGCACTACGATACGGATCTTTAGTAATTTGCGCTATACGTATTGATTTATCTGAAAATACTCCTGGCGAATATGTTTCTATTGTAAATTTACCAACAAAATTGTTTACTGGTATCAACCAAACAAACATGGACGGAAAAGAAGGTAAATGGTATTTAGATAAAAACACAGCTAGTGTCTTTTTGCGAAGCGTATTTGAAGCCGGCACGTATTGGCTTAACTTCATGTATCTAGAAGCAGAATAAAATTAAATATCATACAAAATAAAATTGCCTTCCCAAACTTGTACCAAACAAAGAGTGGTACTTCGTGGACTTGCAAGTAACCCAATACCATAATTTAAAGTATCTAAACCATTCCACGAAAATATAATAAGCGAGTAATCACCTACATTTTTGAAAGTCGTTACGTGTTTAGATATTGAACTATAGAAATTATCTTCTATTGTGTCTACGTGGTATATTCCACATCCACCAGATACTTGCGATGCCGAAGACCAATTATTGATTATTTTTCTGAACTTAAAATTATTTAAGTCATTTAAACTGCCGTTTAAGAAAATATATCGAACAAACATTCGAACGTAACTTATAAACCATTTTTTATCATAGAAAGGAATAAAAAATTATGGACAAAATTATCCTTAAAAACAAAACAGAGTTCGAGATTGCCGATGGAGCAAGTCTCGGCAATATTCAGATCAAGTCAGAGAATTTCGATGCCATCAAAACAATCACAGATGCTTTCACGGAGGACAACCTGCAGGAAGTTACATTTACACACAACGATGCAGTGTCGGGGAAATACACCGATCTGAAATCCGATGGGTTTACATACGCACCGAATACGGACAAGGCAGGTAAGGAAGATGGAACTTACACGGTTACTATCAGGCTGCGGACAAAGACGGAAATGGAAAAGGCAATTGATGAGCTTAAAGCAGGGCATGAAGCAAACGCAGAAGCAATCGAAGAACTGGCAAGCATTGCCGCAGAAAGTGAGGTGTAAGACATGGTTAAGTTTTATGTGCGCAGAATCTTGGTAGACAAGAAAATGACAATTGATGATGTACCGGAGAGATGGCGCGAAAAGGTGCGAGCAGAAATTGAAAAGGCAGAGCAGACAGCGTAAGGGCATCTTTGGATGCCTCTTTTAAATTGGTACAAAATCAATCTTGGCATCCATTACAATATAGTTAGGAAACTTCGGAAGGAGTGAAATCATGTGGTCTAAAACTTATAACGAGCGTCGGCTTACCAGAGTTGAAGCGCGCGCTAAATCGAATACACACAGAATCGATAAACTAGAACCAATTGTTGAGGAGATACATACAATGAGTGAAACGATGGTGCAGTTGGTCGAGGAAGTAAAGCATACTAACGAGAATGTGTGCGCCTTGGATGAGAAGATTGATAGCATGGATGCTCGCGTCGATGTTATGGAACGCGCACCGGCAGAAGATGTTAAAAAATATAAGTCAGTCGCTATAACTGCAATCATCAGCACAATTTCCACGGCTCTTGCTATTGGTTTGGTTTCGATGATTGCTCAATATATCAAATAAGAAAGAAGAGGTATTTAATTATGAAGAATTGTGTATTTAAAGCAAACGTAGACACTGTTAAATGGTTTAAGGCTGCCGGCATCCGTGCCGTTAAGACAATGGCACAAACTGCAGTTGCAGTGATCGGCACCGCCGCCGTGGTATCGTCCGTGGACTGGGAACTGGTTGTATCGTCTGCGGTTGTAGCCGGTGTTGTATCTTTGCTCACCAGTGTAGCAGGAATCCCGGAAGTGAAGGAGGAGTAATTACATATGAAAATTAACGTACATGCCGGGCATAACCCGGATGGAAAGATCGCCTGCGGTGCTGTTGGACTCATCAAGGAGTCCACAGAGACACGCAAGGTCAAGAAAAAAGTGATCCGACTCCTTAGAAAGAAAGGACACAAGGTGTATGATTGCACCTGCACCAATGGGACAAGCCAGACGGATGTCCTGAAGCGGATCGTAACAAAGTGCAACAAGCACAAGGTGGATCTGGATATTTCGATTCATTTTAATTGTGGAGTCAGGGATAAGAAAGGCAATGGCAAGACGACCGGAACGGAAGTGTATGTGTACAGTGAGAAAAGCGCAGCGAAGCCAGCAGCAGAACGTGTTGTTGAAGAGATTGCGGCTCTTGGCTTTAAAAATCGTGGTGTAAAGATCCGGACTGATCTGTATGTGTTGCGCCGAACCAATTCTCCGGCCATGCTGATCGAGTGCTGTTTTGTGGATGATAAGGACGATGTGGAGCTGTATTCTTACAAGAAGATGGCGGCAGCAATTGTTACTGGGATTCTTGGACAAGCGGTTAAGTAGATGACACGAAAGATGACACAAATTTGAACAATGTATGAAAATAGCGTATCTTACATTGTTTTTTAGAGGGTTCGACTCCCGTCTAGTCCACTAAAAAAGGTGCTTAAATAAGCACCTTTTTATTTTAACAATTCCGTGATATTGATTACAAGATTATCATAAATACATACCTGTATATCATCATCAAAACGGTATTGATCTGACTTTTCTGGTGAATCCGGTTTGGCGGTGCCAAATGAAATTATAGCATAATATCGTGAGTGTTATTTTAGTGGAAAAATTACGAAAAAAGTGATAGCATGATAACATAGAAAATAACCAAAGATGAAGGAGAAGAAATGTTTCGACTGGTGGCAGATATTACAGAATTAAATATTGATCAGGTAAAGCTTCCGAAGATTCCGGGACTGGGTATGCTTATGAAGCTTCCAAATAAACAAAAAATTTCCATGATTGTCAGTGTTTTAAATGCGCAGAAAGGTCAGTTCCTTCCAAAATGGCAGGAGGCAGTGAATCAGAAGTGGGGGCAGTTGCAACTTTTGGATTATCAGGTGGAACAGCCGGGGGACGGAAGCTGTCTGGCGCGCATCCGGATTGATGTGGGAAATGCGGATTACGATAAAGCGATTGATTCGGTCATTCCGCATGTGTTTCAGGAAAAGGATGCCCATACGGTGCTCGGTGGGGATTATGCCGGATCTGGAAACCTGCAGGAAGTGATGCAATTTATGCACAATGCACCGACGGCGGCAAAGAAGGAATTTTACATTGTAAAGACATTAAGCGTGGAAAAGAAAACAATTGCAAGAAACTTTGAAAACGGTGCGGCTTCCCAGGGAGCGGTACTTCGAATTGGAAGTCTGCGTTTTTTCCTGAAACAATCCTAAAAAGGCAAAGGAACAAAAGATGTTAGGAAATACAAAAGGTAAAATGATTAATCAGTATGTGCCGGATTATGTACTCTATGATCTTGAGACAACCGGTACTTCGAGTAAATATGACGAGGTTATTGAAATTTCGGCTGTCAAAGTAAAAAACGGCGTGGTTACAGAAGAGTTCAGTCAGCTTGTGAATCCGGGCAGACCGATTCCCAGCGCGGCAAGTGCAGTAAATCATATCACGGATGATATGGTGGCGTTTGCACCAATGTTTGATTCCGTATTGCAGCAATTTCTTGCTTTTATCGGAGATGATGTGCTGGCAGGACATAATATCAATCGTTTTGATATGAAATTTTTGTATCGTGATTGTGAACGGTATTTCGGTCAGACACTAACCAACGATTACATTGACACACTGAAACTGGCACGGCTCTGTCTGCCGGAACTTTCGCATCATCGTCTGGGGGATCTGGCACAGTATTACGGGATTTCCACGGCCGGGGCACACCGTGCATTAAACGACTGCCGCATGAACCAGCAGGTTTTTGAAAAGCTGGCAAAGGAGCTGGATGGGACTACCGGGCGCAGGATGGAAATAAAAAATTGTCCGGTGTGTGGGCAGCCGCTGAAAAAAAGGAACGGAAGGTTCGGAGAGTTTTGGGGATGTACGGGATTTCCAAAATGCAGATACACAGAAAATATATGATATATGACGGAAAAACCGTAAGGAGGAGTGTATGAAAACAAGGGAAGAGGCGCTGGCATATGCATTGTCTTTTCCGAAAACCTATCAGGAGGCACCGTTTCATGATAATAACTGGCAGCTTGTGCGGGTAGAGGGAAGCAAAAAGGCGTTTTTATGGACCTATGAGAGGGAAGGATACATTAATTTAAATGTGAAAGCGGATCCGCAGTGGCGTGATTTCTGGAGAAGTACCTATGCATCTGTCATTCCGGGATGGCATCAGAATAAAGATCATTGGAATACCATTATTCTGGATGGTACCGTTCCGGAGCAGGAAATCCAGCGTATGATTGCGGAAAGCTATGATCTGGTTACGGACAGTCCGACCAGACGGATTTATGAAGCGGTTAAAAAAATTCCGCGCGGAAAAGTGGCAACATATGGACAGGTTGCGGAGATGGCCGGAAATAAAAAGATGGCACGCGCCGTGGGAAATGCATTGCATAAAAATCCGGATCCGGAGAAGATTCCCTGTTATCGTGTGGTGAACGCAAAGGGAGAATTAGCAGGAGAATTTGCGTTTGGTGGAGAAGGTGCGCAGGCAAGGCTATTGCAGGCGGATGGAATTGCAGTTGTCGATGGACGTGTTGATTTAAAAATCTATGGTATATAAGTCGTTGTTTTGCTGCGTGTTCCGTCCCTCTTGCAAAAATCAAAAGCCTCAGACCATGCCGTGAATCACCAATTTATAAAAAATTAAGAAAATTGTTAGCAGACATGCTTGACGAGTGCTAAAAACAATGCTATAACAAAACTGAAGCAAAGATATAAGTACGTCTTAGTGGAAAATGCTCTGACTGAGATGGAATGACAGGAAGTGCATTTTAGAAAGCAGTTCCTGTTTTTGTGATTGGTGAGGTGATAATTATGGCAGCAAAAAGAGATTTTTACGAAGTTTTGGGAATATATAAAAATGCAGACGAAGCAACGATTAAAAAGGCATATCGAAAACTTGCCAAAAAATATCATCCGGATATGAATAAAGGAAATCCAAATGCGGAAAAGATTTTTCAGGAAGTAACGGAAGCTTACGAAGTGTTGGGAGATCCGAAGAAGCGGAAATTGTATGATGAGTACGGTCCGATTTCGCTGGAGGCAGGTTTTGATCCGGAGAAGATGAAACAGGCACAGTACGGGAATCCATTTGGAAATGGAGGATTTTATCAGTCGTATTCTTCCGGAGAACCGGGCAGCGGATATCAGGAGTTCCATTTTGATGGTTCTTCCGATATGGATGATATTCTTGACAAATTGTTTGGAAAAAAAGGTGGATTCCACGGAACCGGAGGTTTTGGCGGAAGAAGCGGATTTGGAAGTACCGGAGAATTTGGTAGTGGTTTTGGCGGAGTACATGAGGAAAGAGGGCAAAATATCGAGACGGAAGTACCGATCAGCTTTGAAGAAGCGGTATTTGGCTGTGATAAAAGGTTTACGCTTTCTTCCAGTGACGGAAAGAGCCAGAACTTTGAAGTGCATATTCCGGCAGGCATTGCAAACGGGCAGTCTGTGCGTCTGAAAGGGAAAGGACAGAAAGGGTACAATGGAAAGGATGGAGATCTGCTGATCAAAGTCAAAGTCGGAGAAAAATCTGGTTACGAGCGAAAAGGCCAGGATGTTTATACGACGGTGAAAATTCCGTATACAACAGCTGTGCTCGGAGGAGAGATAAAGATCCATACGTTGTATGGAGATGTTGTCTGTAAGATTAAACCGGGTACACAGTCTGGGGCAAAAATCCGATTGAAAGGAAAGGGCGTAGCAGCCATGAATAATCCGGCAGTTCACGGAGATGAATATGCCCAGGTGCAGATAGAGGTTCCGACACATTTGTCGCAGACTGCAAAAGAAAAATTACAGGAATATGCACGGGCATGCAGCTGAATGCGAAGTTACTGTTCGCAGGGTAACCTGTGAACAGTAACATGTGAGTGAATAGTAACGATGAAATAACAGAAGATCCCTTGACAAGAGGAACTTTCCATGCTTAAATAAATTTAGTTATATGACTGACGGATAAGTGGAAGAACCACGTGGAGTATAACAAGAGATATAAAGGTGACAGATCCAAAGATTGCACCGCAGATAGGGCGATACATCACAGATGTACCGCAGATAAGGCGATGCTTCAGAGAAGCACCGCAGGAGCCGACCGTCTGGGCACCGCACATTGCAGGGAAATACATGAAATATGTATTTGATTGAAATGTGGGTTCCCGGATGTGTCGGTTTTTATTTATTTTAGGCGTATTTGCGAAAGGAGAAACAAATGCAGAAGGTAGCACTCAGTAAAGAATTAGGCGCAACAACATATCCGGGACGTGGTATTGTGATCGGACGTTCTAAGGATGGAAAGAAGGCGGTAACTGCTTATTTTATTATGGGAAGAAGCGCAAACAGCCGTAATCGTGTATTTGTAGAGGATGGCGAAGGTATCCGTACACAGGCATTTGATCCGTCAAAGCTGGAAGATCCGAGCCTGATCATTTACGCACCGGTTCGAGTACTTGGCAACAAGACGATTGTGACAAACGGAGATCAGACCGATACGATTTATGAGCTGATGGATAAGCAGCAGACATTTGAGCAGGCGCTGCGCACCAGAGAATTTGAGCCGGACGCACCAAATTATACTCCACGTATTTCCGGTATCATGCACATTGATAAGGGTGAGTTCAATTATGCGATGTCTATCTTAAAGAGCAACAACGGAAATCCGGATGCATGCAACCGTTACACGTTTGCATACAGCAACCCGGTTGCCGGAGAGGGACATTTTATCCATACTTATATGGGAGACGGAAATCCACTGCCAAGTTTCGAGGGTGAACCAACCTGGGTTGATATTGATGGAGATATCGATACGTTTACGAAAATGGTATGGGAGAATTTAAATGAGGATAATAAAGTTTCCCTGTTTGTACGTTTTATTGACATTGAGACCGGAAACTATGAGTCAAGAATTGTAAACAAGAATAAATAAAAATAAATAAGAGCGGATTGTTGAAAAAGGAGAAAATCATGCAGGAATATGAATTAAAATACGGATGTAACCCAAATCAGAAACCGGCCAGAATCTATATGGCAGATGGCAAAGATCTGCCGATTAAGGTGCTCTGTGGAAGAGCCGGATATATCAATTTTCTGGATGCTTTTAATGGATGGCAGCTGGTAAAGGAATTAAAGAAGGCAACCGGACTTCCGGCAGCAACTTCTTTCAAACATGTTTCCCCGGCTGGTGCAGCGGTAGGACTTCCGCTGTCTGACGTGGAAAAGAAAATTTACTGGGTCGATGATATGGATATTGAGTTTACACCGCTTGCAAATGCTTATATCCGTGCCAGAGGTGCAGACCGTATGTCTTCATTCGGAGATTTTATTTCCCTGTCAGACATCTGTGATGCAGCAACAGCAAAGGTCATCAAGCGCGAGGTTTCCGATGGTGTGATTGCTCCGGGATATACGGAGGAAGCTTTGGAAATTTTAAAGCAGAAAAAGAAGGGCAATTACTGTGTAATCGAGATTGATCCGGCATACGAGCCGGCTCCGATCGAGCATAAGGATGTATTTGGTATCACATTCGAGCAGGGAAGAAATGAACTTCATATCGGAGATGATTTCTTTGACAACATCGTGACAGAAAACAAAGAACTGCCGGAGCAGGCAAAGATTGATCTGGCAATTTCCATGATCACTTTAAAGTATACACAGTCTAACTCTGTATGTTATGTCAAGGGCGGACAGGCAATCGGTATCGGAGCAGGACAGCAGTCCCGTATCCATTGTACCCGTCTGGCTGGTTCGAAGGCAGATAACTGGTGGCTGCGCCAGTCTCCACAGGTTTTAGGACTGCAGTTTGTTGACGGTATCAAGCGTGCGGACCGTGACAATGCCATTGATCTGTACATGGGTGAGGATTATATGGATGTTCTTGCAGATGGTGCATGGGAGAAGATTTTTAAGGTAAAACCGGCGGTATTTACCGCAGAAGAGAAGCGTGCATGGCTGGATAAAAATACCGATGTGGCATTGGGATCGGATGCATTCTTCCCATTTGGCGACAATATTGAGCGCGCACACAAAAGCGGCGTAAAGTATGTGGCAGAGCCGGGCGGATCGGTACGTGATGACAATGTGATCGAGACATGTAATAAATACGGTATGGTTATGAGCTTTACTGGAATCCGTTTATTCCATCACTAATTTCAAAGGGACAGGATACGGACATGCGGAATCTGTTCGTAGGATCATAAACTCTAAAATCTAAACACAAAAACAGCCATTTGGAAATATCCAAATGGCTGTTTTTGTGTTTGGATGATGAAAAATAAATGAATTTGCGCAAAATGTGGGTTCTATATGCATGAAAAATATACTAAAAAATACGAAAAATATTAAAAATTACACGAAACAACCGATTGCGCAAATAAAAAAGAATATGCTTGGAATTGTGAAAAGTGTGCAAAAAAGAAAGCGAAATATATCAAAATTATACATTGACACTGTGGGACTCTCTTGTTATACTAGAACCATAGAACAACCGATTGCGCAAAAGCGCAGTCCAGAAATAAAATACATCTAGCGGAGGGAGAACGAGATGGACAAATTTATTGTAAACATCATCCATCGCCCGGAGATGGTTCCAGAGTATTCTGCAACCGTGACCGGACAGGGAAAGGAAGAGGATATCGGAGATAAGGCTTTACTTACAGAGTCTCTCGATATTTTCAAGACACAGCAGAGACTGGCACATGAGAATGGCCTGAAAGTTACCATTCAGATGACATATGCTTCTTTGTTTAACGATGAAGCGGTTGAGATCGCAAAACATGATCATGAAGTCTATGGAGACGAAATCGCACTTTCCCTTTTGGGACTGCCTTGCGAAGAGTTCCGTGAGAAATATAAGACAAAAGATTTCTGTATCTGGATGTTTTCCATGGAAGACAAGAAGGCAATCGTTAATGATGTGTTCGAGAAATTCCATGATCGTTTCGGCTTTTACCCGGAGTCAACCGGTTCCTACTATATGGACGCAGAGCTGATCAATTATGTGAAGGAAGCTTACCCGTCTGTGAAGTGTGCGGTAGCTACCTGCTGGGAGGAAGGCCCGAAAGCATATCATACCTGTAACAACTCCTGGTATACACTTTTCGATGGCGGCCCATGGGCACCATGGATTCCATCCAAGCAGAATACACATGCGCCGGCAGCAAATCAGGCAGAGGACAGTGGAATCGTAGCTATCCCACACCTTTCCCGTGACCTGATTGCATGTTATGACGGAAACGGATCAAACTTCGGTACACATCCACAGAACGTGCTTCGCGGTATGATTTATGATACAAAGACCTGGGAGTATCCGTATCTGTATAACCTGATCGATCAGTATCGTGATCTGGAAAAATACAACAATGGATATGCTTACAACATGATGTTCGTTGGACCAGGCTGGATGAACAAGATGGGCCGCTGGGAGGCTCCATATGATCTGCTGTTAAAGTCATACAGTGACGGATGTAAGTATTACGGAGATTTGAAGAAAGAGGGCAAGCTGGTAGATATGACCATGTCCGAGTTCGCAGATCACTACAGAAAGAAGAAAGGTATTACCGACGAGAAACGTTATACAGAGCCGGAATGTGCCCTTTGGAGAGATATTTTATACGGATCTGACAAGCAGCTGTTCTGGTACTGCGATCCGTTTATGAGAGCCTGTGTTAATATGGATCAGGGTGGTGCGATTGTTGACCTTCGTCCATATGTTGCAAAATTAAACTGGCCGGTTGGTATCGGAACACCTCATGTACAGGATGCTTCTTATCCATTCCTGATTCAGGAGAAGTACCGTGCCGGATACTTTACACATTACGCAGGAGAAGGAACCGTCAGAAGTGCAAAGCTCTGCTACAAGGGTGAGGAAGTAGATCTGTGCCTCTGCCCGACACATGCACATTTCTCCCAGGAAGGCAATACCAGAATCCTGACACTGGACCCGGTAACCATCGAGTTTAACGGACTGACAGTAAAATTACAGACAAAGGAATATTTTGAGGAAGGTTCTTCTAAGATCAAGATCGAAAGAAATATTCTCGAGATGAGTGATCCTGATGCAGAGGTTACCATTGATGAGTACATGGTAGCATGCTACGGAACCACAGAGTATCCGGAAGATATGACATCTGTCGTATTAAAATGCGAAGGTGCAGATGAAAAGACCATTCACTATGCATACAAGTGCCGCAGTGAAGTCCTGGCAGGAGCAACCGCAGTCAGCGCTGTAGTGCCTCCAATCGACACCAAAGTTTCCCTGACTGCTTCTTCTACAGACGCAGAAGGATACATTGAGGAAGGATATGCATTCTCACCAATGTTTAAACTTGGATATAAGAAGACTATTACAGACAAGGAGGTATTTGCAACATGGCTCAACTTGGAAAAGGCAAATTAAATTACAGATGTCCGTCCTGCTTTATGAGAGACCTCGACATCGATATGTTTTACAATAAAGATACAAAGATTTACAGTTGTATCCGCTGCCAGTACAGAGGTACGGAGGAAGACGTTTTAGCGAAAAATGAGATGGTTCGATTCCGTTATGGGGCAATGCATAAGAGATTCGACAAGTTTGATTTCGACTAAAAAGAACGTGCGGCAGCTGCCGCACGTTTTTAATATCAGGGTATAACTTTCAGGGAGTATAATATGCCTATGGGACGAAAACAAAAAGAAACCGTGGAACTGCGTTTTTATGAAATTCCACAGGGAGAACCGGTACTTGCTTTGTTGGGAGAGGAGTGGAACCGGGTATACGGACATGACAATTTTTATCTGCATTTCCATAACCTTATGGAGATTGGAATTTGCAGAAAAGGGGAAGGGGAGCTTATTATAAATGAACACACGTATACCTACCGGACGAATTCTGTTACCCTGATTCCACCGAATATTCCGCATACAACGATCAGTAATGGAATGACCAGAAATTCCTGGGAATTTTTATATGTGGATGTCAACCATGTCATAGAGGAACTGTATGGTGACCGGATTGCACAAAAAAATGAGGCTATTGAACTGGTACGCAGATCGGCACATTTGCTGCATGGGAGCGAGTGTCCGGAGATTGCAGAGATCGTCAATGCCATCATCCGGGAAGAAAAAAAGCAGAGTCCGTATTATCGTCAGGTGATCACAAGTTATCTGCATGCGCTGGTGTATGAGATGTTTCGTCTGAATGAAGTACAGACACAGACGAGACTTGAGGCGGCAGGAAGCGGAACAATGCGGCAGATCGCAGATGCACTCACGTTTGTCAATGACCATTATCAGGGAGAGGTAAAAGTGTGCACCCTTGCGCAGGTCTGTGGGATGAGTGAGACATCTTTCCGGAAAGTGTTTGAAGAATATGTGCATATGCTGCCGATGGATTATGTGAATCTGGTGCGTGTACAATACGCGTGTGAACAGATGAAGCATGGCAATGATTCGATGGATGAGGTTGCCAGAAAGGCAGGATTTTCCACAACTTCCACCTTTAACCGGAATTTTAAAAAATTTTTTAATACGTCGCCATACCAGTGGAAGATCAATCCACAGCGGTATGAACGGAAATTACAGAACTTTCATATTAACGCATTAAAGGGATGGTAAACGTTTTCGAAGAAAAGGAGAAAAGATGAGCAGATTTATTAAAGGAATGGACCTTTCCACATTGCTTGAGTTAGAGCGCTGTGGGGCAAAATATTATGACCATGGAAAAGAGCGGGATATTTTAGACATCATGAGAGATTATGATGTGGACACAATCCGTCTGCGTCTGTGGAATGACCCGTATTCCGAAACCGGTGAACCGTACGGTGCCGGATGCAATGATCTGGCAGAGACAATTGCCATCGGAAAGAAAGTATCCGATGCGGGATTCGGCGTATTATTAAATTTTCATTACAGTGATTTCTGGGCAGATCCGGGAAAACAGATTAAGCCAAAGGCATGGAAAGATTTTGACGCGGACCAGCTGGAACAGGCAGTTTATGAGTTTACCGAGGATTCTCTGCGCAAAGTACTGGAAGCCGGTGTCAATGTGACAATGATCCAGGTGGGCAACGAAGTGACCAACGGACTGCTCTGGCCGGAGGGATTAAAGCCGAATTATGACAATATTGCAAGATTTATCAGTTCCGGTATCCGGGCATGCCGTGCCGTTAAGCCGGAGATCCCGCTGATGATTCATCTCGACAACGGTGGAAACAATGAGATGTACCGCGACTGGTTCGATCATTATATGGAGCGTGGGGAAGATTTTGATTATATCGGACTTTCCTATTACCCGTTCTGGCATGGCACCCTGCAGATGCTTGAAGACAACATGAACGATATGGCAGCCCGTTACGGGAAGGAACTGATCGTGGCAGAGGTTTCTATGGGATATACCATGGAAGATTACAAGCAGTATGAGAAACTAAAGGACAGTGAGCGAAAGGGATATGCGACAAAGCCGGAACTTGTGGCAAAGATCGAGTATCCGATGACGGTACAGGGACAGGTAGATTTTACGAAGGACTTCTTAAACCGCGTGGCACATGTGCGTGACAACAAAGGTCTGGGATTTTTCTGGTGGGAGCCTGCATGGATTCCGGTACACGGAAGCGGCTGGGCAACGCCGGCATCCTTAAAGTATATGAATGATCCGGGACCATGTGGCAATGAGTGGGCAAATCAGGCATTGTTTGACTACGATGGAAATGTCCTTCCGGCACTGGAAGTGATTCGTGATTTTAGAAAATAAGATATGTAAAAATGTTGCATGAAGGAATGGGAATGTTGCAAGTTGCGCAAAGCATATTGCAAAGAATTCCCCTTCATGTATAATGGAATTATCAAGAAAACGAACCGTTGCACCAAGCAGCGGATAAACATGCAGAAAGGGAGAGAACAATGATTCAGAATGATGTATTAGCAAAGTTTAAAGAAATCTTTGGCGATGAGGGGGACATCAGAGTATATTTTGCACCGGGACGTGTGAATCTGATCGGTGAGCATACCGATTACAACGGCGGACACGTATTTCCATGTGCACTTACCATTGGAACCTACATGGCAGCGAGAAAGAGAACTGATCGGAAACTGTGTTTTTATTCCATGAACTTCGATGAGCTGGGGGTGATCGAAAGTTCTCTGGATGCATTTACTCCGGACCCGGATGGATTGTGGACCAACTATCCGATGGGTGTTATGTGGGCATTTGAAGGACGCGGCATGAAACTGGAAACAGGTCTGGATATTGCATTATTCGGAAATATTCCAAACGGTTCCGGACTTTCTTCTTCCGCATCCTTAGAAGTGGTTACCGGATATATGTTAAAGGATCTGTATGGTTTTGATGTGACCAATCAGGATCTGGCTCTGATCGGACAGTATTCCGAGAACAACTACAATGGCTGCAACTGTGGAATTATGGATCAGTTTGCATCTGCCATGGGGAAAAAGGACAATGCAATTTTCCTTGATACTTCGGATCTTTCTTTTGAATATGCACCAATCGTACTTGACGGGGCAAAAATTGTCGTCACCAACAGTATGGTAAAACACAGCCTGGTTACTTCCGCATACAATGACCGCAGAAATGAGAGTGCACAGGCACTGAAGGATTTGCAGACCGTTGTGGATATCAAAACACTTGGAGATCTGACGGATGAGCAGTTTGAGCAGTACAAGGGAGCCATTAAGGATGAAGTTGCCAGAAAGAGAGGCAAACATGCGGTTTACGAGAATCAGCGTACAATCGCAGCAGTCAGGGCTCTGAAGGAAAACGATATTGAAACATTCGGAAAACTTATGAATGCTTCCCATGTTTCCCTGCGTGACGATTATGAGACCTCCTGTCCGGAAGTGGATGTACTTGTGGATGAAGCATGGAAGATTCCTGGTGTGATCGGTTCCCGTATCACCGGAGGCGGATTCGGTGGATGCACGGTCAGTATCGTAAAGGATGCATCCGTGGACGAATTCAAGGAGAAGCTGACAAAGGCATATGAGGAAAAAGTCGGAAAGACACCGGAATTTTATGTGGTTTCCATCGGAGATGGCCCAAGCCGTCTGATTTAAGAACGTATTACATAGGGTAAATGTGTGCGGAACTGATTGGAACCGCATTTGCCGACAGGCTTTATAAAAAGGAGTACGAGATGATTCAGGAGAACATTTTAGAGTTAGTAAAATATGGTCTGAGCACCGGACTGGTAGATCCGGAGGACAAAGTATATACCATTAACCGCCTGCTGGAGCTTTTTCAGGTAGACGAAATCGAGGATGCGGTATTTGAAAAGGTGGAAAATCTTCCGGCATGGACACAGGAAGAGGCAGAAGGAAAACTTGAGGGAATCCTTGCAGAAATGATGGATTATTCATATGAGAATGGTCTCATGGCAGAAAACAGTATTGTATACAAAGATTTGTTTGATACAAAAATTATGGGATGTCTGGTACCGGAACCAAGCAGTGTCCGCAAGACGTTCCGTGATCTGTATGAGCATACCTCACCGCTTGCCGCAACGGATTATTTTTACAAATTAAGCTGTGACAGCAATTATATCAGAAGACAGCGTATCAAAAAAGACCGCAAGTGGACAACCGACACCGAGTTTGGAACACTGGATATCACCATCAATCTGTCCAAACCGGAGAAAGATCCAAAAGCCATTGCGGCAGCAAAAAATGCAAAGCAGAGCGCGTATCCGAAGTGCCAGCTCTGTAAGGAAAATGAGGGATATGCAGGACGTGTCAACCATCCGGCACGCCAGAACCACCGCATCATTCCACTGACGATTAACAACAGTGACTGGTTTTTCCAGTATTCTCCATATGTATATTACAATGAGCACTGCATCGTGTTCAATTCCAAGCATACGCCAATGAAAATCGAGCGTGCAACGTTTGGAAAACTTCTGGATTTTGTGACACAGTTTCCACATTATTTTGTAGGTTCCAATGCAGACCTGCCGATCGTTGGAGGTTCCATCTTAAGTCATGATCATTTCCAGGGTGGACATTATACATTTGCCATGGCAAAAGCACCGATTGAAAAAGAACTTCAGTTTGAGGGATTTTCCGATGTGAAAGCAGGAATCGTGAAATGGCCGATGTCTGTCATCCGTATCAGCGGACCGGATAAGGAGCGCCTGATCGAACTGGCAGACAAGATTCTTTTGAAGTGGAGAGGCTATACGGATGAGGAGGCATTTATCTATGCTGAGACAGACGGAGAGCCACACAATACAATCACTCCGATTGCCCGCAGACGTGGGGATGATTTTGAACTGGATCTGGTGCTGCGTAACAATATTACGACCGAGGAACATCCTCTGGGAGTATATCATCCACATGCAAAACTGCATCATATCAAAAAAGAGAACATCGGTCTCATCGAGGTTATGGGACTTGCGGTACTGCCTGCCCGCCTGAAAGATGAGATGGCAGAGCTTGCCGATGCACTGGTAAATGGTACAGACTTACGTGCGACAGAAACACTTGCTTCCCATGCAGAATGGGCAGAAGGTTTCCTTCCGAAGTATGATAAGATCACAAAAGACAATGTGATGGATATTCTGCATGAGGAAATCGGTCTGGT
>ERZ791852.196-NODE-196-length-49005-cov-20.034280_pt1 | contig 49005 bp, 41 predicted proteins | sample MGYA00510287_ERZ791852 | MGnify/ENA primary metagenome ERZ791852 (study PRJEB30046, sample SAMN00715257) | human gut metagenome | study: EMG produced TPA metagenomics assembly of the A metagenome-wide association study of gut microbiota in type 2... | reverse complement strand
AGAACCTGTTCTTACATCATCTTAATCTTAACATAAAAGTGAACTGCATTCAAGCGGTTCACTATGACATAATTAAAAAATAATTTAAACATTTTTTTATGACATTTTTAAAAGTTATTGACATAGTTCAAAATTTATAAAATGTGAATAGTAACACAACCTTAAAAAATGAAAAAAATATTTTTAAAAACACTTGCATTTGTAGAAAAAAGTTGGTATAATATTATGCGTAATAAACACATAAAGCAAGTTTAAAGGGAAGTGCCAAGCAATTGGTCCTATTTAAATGATGAACTTTATGGAAGTAAAAACAAAAAGGGAGGAATTTAAAATGGCAGTAGTTGCAATGAAACAATTACTTGAAGCAGGTGTTCACTTTGGACATCAAACAAGAAGATGGGATCCTAAAATGGCAGAATATATATTCCAAGCCAGAAACGGAATCCATATAATCGATTTACAAAAAACATCTAAAAAAATCGATGAAGCATATGCTTTCTTAAAAGAGCAAGCAGAAGAAGGAAAAACAGTTCTATTTGTAGGAACTAAAAAACAAGCACAAGAATGTGTTAAAGAAGCAGCAGAAAAATCAGGAATGTACTATGTTGACCAAAGATGGTTAGGAGGAATGTTAACAAACTTCGATACAATCAGAACAAGAGTACAAAGATTAAAAGATTTAGAAAAAATGCAAGAAGATGGTACATTTGAAGTACTACCTAAAAAAGAAGTAATCTTATTAAAGAAAGAAATGGAAAAACTTGAAAGAAACTTAGGTGGAATCAAAAACATGGAAGAAATACCAGGAGTTATATTCTTAGTAGATCCTAAAAAAGAACATATAGCAGTATTAGAAGCTAAAAAATTAGGAATTCCAGTAATCGGATTAGTAGATACAAACTGCAATCCAGAAGAAGTAGATTATGCTATACCAGGAAATGATGATGCTATAAGAGCAGTTAAATTAATAACAGACGTTATGGCAAATGCAATCATTGAAGGTAGACAAGGTGAAAGTTTCGAAGCAGAAGAAGTTGCAGAAGAAGTTTCAGAAGAACCAACTTCAATAGAAGAAGTAGTAGCAGATAGCGAAGAAAAATAATTAAAAATTTATAAATAATTAAAAAGAAAGAGCGAGCAACGCTCGTTCGAAAATATTCGGACGGGAATAGGCTTGCTTTTTATATTATGAATATAGTTAAATGTTTTGATATATATTGTATCAAAAATAAAATATAAGGAGGAAAATAAAAGATGGTTACAGCAAGTTTAGTAAAAGAATTAAGAGAAAAAACAGGTGCAGGAATGATGGACTGTAAAAAAGTTTTAACAGAAACTGATGGAGATATGGAAAAAGCAATGGAACTTTTAAGAGAAAGAGGAATTGCAAAAGCCGCTAAAAAATCAGGAAGAGTTGCAGCAGAAGGATTAGTTGAAGCATATATTTCAGAAGATGGAAAAGTAGGAGCAGTTGTAGAAGTAAACTCAGAAACAGACTTTGTTGCAAAAAATGAAGAATTCAAAACATTTGTTATGGATGTTGCAAAACAAATAGTTGACAAAAACCCAGCAGATGTTGAAACATTATTGGCTTCACCTGCAGAATTTGAAGAAGGAAAAACAGTTCAAGAAGCATTAGTTGGAAAAATTGCAACAATAGGTGAAAACTTATCAATTAGAAGATTTGTAAGATTTGAATCAGAAGGATTAGTTGCAAAATATATCCATGGTGATGGAAAAATTGCAGTTTTAGTAAATATGGCTAAAGGAACTGAAGAAGTTGCAAAAGACATATGCATGCAAATTGCTGCTGCTAGACCTGAATTTGTAAGAAGAGAAGAAGTTCCAGAAGAAAGAGTAGCAAAAGAAATGGAAATCTTAAAAATTCAAACAATGAATGAAGGTAAACCAGAAGCAATAGCAGAAAAAATAGTTCAAGGTAGAATTGGAAAATTCTATGAAGAAATCTGCTTAGTAGACCAAGCATTTGTTAAAGATCCAAGCAAAAAAGTTTCACAATTATTAAGTGAAAAAGATGCAGATGTTGTTGCATTTGCTAGATTCGAAAAAGGTGAAGGAATCGAGAAAAAAGAAGAAAACTTTGCAGAAGAAGTTATGAATCAATTAAAATAATTTTAAGTAAATAAGTGTCTTTTTAAGGTGAAATTTGATTAGAAAATTGCCTTAAAAGGGCACTTTTTATATTTTAAAAATTAGATATTGCCAATAATTATAAAATTGCGAATTTATTTATAAAAAGTGTACATAATATATGTTTGACAATTTCAGGAAAATATAGTATAATAACCAAGATGTTGCCAAGAGGGCACAAGAATGAGATTTTATAAAACCCAAAAGTTTAAAGAGAAGAAAAAAGAGAACGGATAAAAAATAAAACAAAAGAAAAAATAAATTTTTAGATATATAGATGTATTTTTATATGCTGAAAAATACATATTATTAAACAATGAAAAAACTTTAAACCAATAACGGATTTATTAAAATTGAATATAAAAAGGATAAAACGAAAGATCCTAAAAACAAAGAAAGAGAGGAATATTATGGCAGAAGAAAAAGAAGAAAATAAAATAGAAAAAAAGCCAAGAGTACCAAGAAGAAATACAAATAAAAGGGTACAAAATAAAAAAGAAACAGTAGAAAATAAAGAACAAACAGTAAGTACTGTAAAAAAATCAAGAACATCAAGAGAGGCCAAAAATACAAGAATGCCAAGAAGGGGAATAAAAGAAGAAAAAACAGAAGTAAATGAGAATACAAAAAATGTTAGAAGAACGAGAAATGTAAGAAATACACGAAAAACAAGAGAAAATAAATTACAAGAAAGTGTAGAATCAAAAGAACTTGTAGTAAGAGGAGAAAGTGCAATAGCAGAAAGAAAAACAAGAAAAAATGAAATGATATTCAAAAAACCAAAATTAAAAATAATTCCACTAGGAGGACTTCACGAAGTTGGAAAAAACATTACAGTATTTGAATATGATGATGAAATAATAGTAGTTGACTGTGGTTTATCATTCCCAGATGACGATATGCTTGGAGTAGATTTAGTTATACCAGATATCACATATCTACAAAGAAACGAAGATAAAATTAAAGGATTAATAATAACACACGGACACGAAGATCATATAGGAAGTGTGCCATATTTATTAAAACAAATAAATATTCCAGTATATGCACCAAAATTAGCAATGGGATTGATAAGAAATAAATTAGAAGAACATAGAATTTTAAGAAGTTCAACATTAGTTGAAGTAACACAAGGACAAAAAATAAAATTTGGTAAATATTTTGAGGTTGAATTTATCAGAAGTACACATAGTATACCAGATTCAGTAATGTTAGCAATAAAAACACCTGTTGGAACAATTTTACACACAGGTGACTTCAAGGTAGATTACACGCCAATAGATGGAAAAATTATGGACCTTGGAAGAATTGCAGAACTTGGAAATGAAGGTATTTTAGCATTAATGTCAGATAGTACAAATGCAGAAAGAAAAGGATTTACAATGTCCGAAAGTTCAATAGGACCAGTATTTGATGAGTTATTTGATGGATGTACAAAGAGAATTGTTGTTGCAACATTTGCATCAAATGTACACAGAGTTCAACAAATAGTAAGTTCAGCAGTAAAATATCACAGGAAAATTGCAATATGTGGTAGAAGTATGATAAATATGATTTCAACTGCAAAAGAGCTTGGATATATAGATTGTCCAGACGATATATTTATTGATATAGACACAATGTCAACATACAATGATGAACAATTGGTAATTATAACAACAGGAAGCCAAGGGGAAACAATGTCAGCCTTAACAAGAATGGCTGCAGGTGACCACAGAAAAGTTAAAATTACACCAAATGACTTAGTTATAATTTCTGCAAACCCAATACCAGGAAACGAAAAATCAGTTTCAAAAGTAATTGATGATTTAATGCAAATTGGTGCAGAGGTTGTATATAGTGCATTAGCAGATGTTCACGTTTCAGGACATGCTTGTCAAGAAGAACAAAAATTGATATTTGCACTTGCAAAACCAAAATTCTTTATACCAGTTCATGGTGAATACAGACAATTAAAAGCACATGCAGAAACAGCACAATTAATGGGAATTCCAGCAAAAAACATTGTTATGATGGAAAATGGTAGAATCGTTGAATTAGACGAAAATGACATCAAATTAGGTGGAATGGTTCCAAATGGTAGAGTTTTAGTTGATGGACTTGGTGTTGGAGATGTTGGAAATATTGTTTTAAGAGACAGACAACATTTATCACAAGATGGCTTAATTGTTATTGTTTTAACAATGGATTCTTCAACAGGTGAAGTAGTTGCAGGACCTGATGTTATTTCAAGAGGTTTTGTATATGTTAGAGAATCAGAGAACTTAATGGATGATGTAAAAAATGTTGTTAGACATGAAATTGGAAAATGTGAAGAAAAAGGAATTAGAGATTGGTCAACTATTAAATCAACAGTTAGAGAAAATCTAAGAGATTATATTTTTTCTAAAACAAAGAGAAATCCTATGATAATACCAATTATTATGGAAGTATAAAATGTATTGCAAAGGGGAAAATTTATGGAAAATTCTAAACTACAAATAGTAAGAAATAATATGAATTTGACACCAAATGAAATAAAAAAGAAATTAAGAAAAACATATCCTAATATTAGTAATGATGAAGTAATTAAATTAATAATAGAAGTTGATAAAAAAGAAAAAAGACAAAATGGTAGAATGTTGATTGCAAAAAGAGACAATAGAGGAAGAAAACCAAAGGAAAAAGAAGAATTAGAAAGATAAAAATATCATTTAAGAGGAGAATGAAAAATGGATTATAAAGATTTAGCAAATTTAATATTTCCAGATGCAAAGGAAATATCATATTATGAAGAAAAATATCCAGAAAGAGATTTACCAGAAGGAGCAATAGTAACAAGATTTGCTCCTAGTCCAACTGGATTTGTACATATTGGAGGTTTATATCAATCATTAATAGCAAGAAAATTGGCTTCACAAACAAATGGAGTATTTTTCTTAAGAGTTGAAGATACAGATCAAAAAAGAGAAGTTGAAAATGCAGTATCTGGAATAGTAAGTTCTTTAAAAGATTTTGCAATCGAACCAGATGAAGGAATGATTTCTGAAGATGAGGGAAAAGGAAATTATGGACCATATAAACAAAGTCAAAGAAAAGAAATTTACCAAGCATATGCAAAATACTTAATTGAACAAGGTAAAGCATATCCATGTTTCTGTACACCTGAAGATGTAGAAGAAATAAGAGCAAAACAAGAGGCTGCAAAAATCAGACCTGGATATTATGGTGTATGGGCAAAATGTAGAACTGTAACTGTTGAAGATGCTATAAAAAGAATCCAAAATGGTGAAAACTATATAGTCAGATTTAAATCTCCAGGAAGAGAAGACAGAAAAATACAACATCATGATGTAATTAAAGGAAAGGTTGATTTCCCAGAAAATGACCAAGATATAGTTATAATAAAAGCTGATGGTTTACCAACATATCACTTTGCACATGCAGTTGATGACCACTTAATGCATACAACACATGTAATAAGAGGAGATGAATGGTTATCTTCAGTTCCATTACATTTACAATTATTCCATGAATTAGGATTTAAGGCTCCTAAATATGCACATATTGCACCAATTATGAAAAATGATAATGGAAATAAGAGAAAATTAAGTAAAAGAAAAGATGCAGAGGCTGCTGTAAGTTACTATGCAGAAGAAGGTATTCCAGCAGAAGCAGTTAAAGAATATTTAATGAATATTGCAAATTCTACATTCGAAAATTGGAGAAGAGCAAACCCAGATAAATCAATGGACGAATTCCAATTACAATTAAATAAAATGAGTGTTAGTGGGGCATTATTTGATATGGTTAAATTATTAGATGTATCAAAAACAGTAATATCAAAAATGTCTGCAGAAGAAGTATATGAAAATGCTTTAAATTGGTCATCAAAATATGACCAAGAATTAGCAGAAATCTTAAAAGATAAAGAATATGCTTTAAAAGTTTTTGGAATAGAAAGAGGAAACAAAAAGCCAAGAAAAGATATATCAAAATGGTCAGATGTTAAGGAAAATGTTGAATATATGTATAATGAATTATTTGACAAAAATGAAGAAGAATATCCATTCCAAGTAATTAATGATAAAGAGTCAATTGAAAAAATATTAAAATTATATGTTGAAAAATATTATGATGAAAATGACGATAAACAAACTTGGTTTGATAAAATAAAAGAACTAGCAGGTGAAATGGGTTATGCAAAAGAAGTTAAAGAATTTAAAGCAAATCCAGGAATGTATATAGCACATGTTGGTGATGTTAGTACAGTTCTAAGAGTTGCCTTAACAAAGAGAACTAATACACCTGATTTGTATGAAATTATGCAAGTCCTTGGAAAAGGTGAAATTGTAAGACGTTTTTCAAAATAAGATTATATCTTAATGGAGGAATGAAAAAATGGATTATAATATTGGAGATATTGTTAGAACTAAAAAGCAACATCCTTGTGGAAGTAAATTGTGGGAAATAACAAGACTTGGTGTGGATTTTAAATTGAAATGCCAAGGTTGTGGACACATTGTTATGGTTCCAAGGGAAAAGGCTTTGAAAATGATAACAAAGAAAATAGAAAATGAATGAACCAGTGTGGATGTTGTTAAATTGGTCTAAAATACAACAATTATAATAACAATTTGAATGTTAATAGAAAAAGATGTCGAAAATTGACATCTTTTTCTTATGTCCAACATAATATATAGTATAACACATCAAATAAAAGTGTTATGCAGGAGGTGACTTTTATGGAGCCACAAGAAGTATTTTGCTATGACAAAAAAGAAGATAGATGCAATAACAATAAATGTTTTGGAATTATAACAGTAATATTAGCAATTGCTTTTTCATTTGTTGTTGGATTATTAGTTGGTGCAGTGGCAATATCATCTGAAATAGTAGCATCTTTTGGAGCAATAATAGTTTTAGCAGTTGTTTTGGGATTACTTTTAATTTTATCTATTATATTACTAATTTGTAATAGAAAGAAAGATAAAAAAAGAAAATGTTGTTGCTAAAAAAACGGGATTAGGGGACGGGTCTTCAATCCCGAATTTTTTTATTAAATATTTCTAAATGTATCAATATACAAAAAAAATTCGGGATTGAAGACCCGTCCCCTAATCCCGTTTTTTTAAATATATTTTTCAATTTCATTCCATACATCATCCATATAAATTCTTCTTTCAGAAGAAAATGGAAAAGTAGGAATATCACCAATTGGATTTAAAGTTTTTTGTAATTTGCTAGCTACATCTGGAACTTTAGTAACAGCAATTTTATCAGCTTTATTTGCCAAAATCATACAAGGTAAACCGGAACGAATAACATAATCGTACATAAGTTTATCATTTTCAGTAGGTGAATGACGGATATCTACTAAAAAGATAATCAAAGAAATTTGTTCTCTATTAAATAGATATTGCTCAATAAATTTACCAACTTGTTCTTGTTCTTTTTTAGACATTTTACTGTATCCATATCCAGGTAAATCAACAAAATAAAATTTTTCGTCAATATTATAAAAATTAATTTGTCTTGTTTTTCCAGGTTCACTGCTTGTTCTAGCAAGTTTTTTTCTGTTTATCATGGTGTTTATAAAACTTGATTTTCCAACATTGGATTTACCAACTAAAACGATTTCTGGTAAATTATTTTTTGGATATTGAGCAGGTTTTACTGCTGATACTTCAAATTTTGGATTATTTACTATCATATTTATTGACATTCCTTTCTATCAAGTCTATCAAGGCACAAAATTTTGCACTGTCCCACTTGTCTCATTTATTTTTTTGGAAGAATTTTTTCAGTTCCGCCCATGTAAGGTCTTAAAACTTCTGGAACAGTAACACTTCCATCTTCATTGTAGTTGTTTTCTAATACTGCAATTAGTCCTCTTGGAGTAGCGACAACTGTATTATTTAATGTATGTAAGAAATAGTTTCCTTTTTCACTCTTAACACGAATTCCTAAACGTCTTGCTTGAGCGTCTCCTAAGTTAGAGCAACTACAAACTTCAAAGTATTTCTTTTGTCTAGGACTCCATGCCTCAATATCGCAAGATTTAACTTTTAAATCTGCTAAATCTCCAGAACAACAGTCAAGTTGTCTTACTGGAACATTGAAACTTCTAAATAAATCAACACTTAATTTCCACATTTTATTGTACCAGTTCATAGAATCTTCTGGTTCGCATAAAACTATCATTTCTTGTTTTTCAAATTGATGAACACGGTATAAACCTCTTTCTTCTAGACCATGTGAACCGATTTCTTTTCTGAAACATGGAGAGTATGATGTCATGCTAATTGGAAGTTCATCTTTTTTGATTAATTGGTCTTTAAATCTACCAATCATTGAGTGTTCAGAAGTACCGATTAGGTATAAATCTTCACCTTCAATTTTGTACATCATATCATACATTTCTTCAAAACTCATAACACCAGTTACAACATCACTACGAATCATAAATGGTGGTATAGCATAGGTGAAACCGTTGTTAATCATGTAATCTCTGGCATATGCAAGCATTGCTTCGTGAAGCCTTGCAACATCACCAATTAGGTAGTAGAAACCAACGCCACTTGTACGTCCTGCAGATTCTTTGTCCATTCCATTAAATCTTGCAATAATGTCTGCATGATATGGAATTTCGTAATCTGGAACAACTGGTTCACCAAATCTTTGAACTTCTACATTTTCGCTGTCGTCTTTACCAATTGGAACAGATGGGTCCATAATATTTGGTATTTTCATCATTCTTGATTTTATTTCTTCTGCATATTTTGCTTCTAATTTTTCGTTCTCTTCAAGTTGTGCATTTATTTCTTGAACTTTTACTTTTATGCTTTCTGCTTCTTCTTTTTTGCCTTGTTTCATAAGTCCACCAATTTCTGCACTTAAAGATTTTCTTTCTGCTCTTAGATTGTCTCCATTTAATTTTGCTTCTCTGTTTTTTACGTCTAAATCAATAACTTCGTCAACTAATATTAGTTTTTCGTCTTGAAATTTGTTTTTGATGTTTTGTTTTACAACATCAGGATTTTCTCTTAAAAATTTGATATCTATCATTTTTGCCTCCTAAAATTTAATTTATATAATTTTTTTCAATTTCTTTTACTATTTCAAATCTATATGTTTGTCCAGTTATATTATCTGGTCTTTCTGTGGAAATTTCTGATAAAAACATTTTTTCAGGTCTTACCCAAAGTGTTTTTTTATCTTCTCTTTCATATAATGGTTTGTAAACGACTATTCTTTCGGTTGTTTCCGAGTCATAGGCTATGTTTTCTACAAAATAGTAGTTTCCTTTAAAATGACGGTAGACTTTGCCAATTTCAACTTTTTCCATTTTTGATTTCATTCCTTCCTAAAGGTATAAACTTTTTATATTTATAATTCTTTCTATGGCATTATATAATATTTTTGGTTAAATATCAAGGAAAATTGACATAAAAAAAGTGCATATGTGTTTTTTTGGATTTTGACATATGCACTTTCAAAAAATAAAAATTATTTACAAAAATTACTTTTTATAAAGTCTATTTCTGCTTTAGATAATGTTTTATCTAATAATTTTATTTTTTTATTAGCCATAATGTGTGCAACAACTTTATAGGTAGTCACATCGTTATTGCTTTTTTTATGTTTGATTTTTTTCCGTATTTCTCCAATAGATGGATCGGAATCATTTGAACTAGCTGAAAATGTTTCGGCTAAATTTTTGTTGTCAATTTCCATATGGTAAATACTCCTTTCAAAAAAACATAAATAGTCACTTCCAAATTATACCATTTTTTAATAGGATTGTAAATATCTACAAAATAAAAATTCAATCTTTAATTCAAATTTAAATCTATAATGAAAAAAAGAATAAAAAAATTGAAAAAGATAAAAATATAAAAAGAAAACAAAAAGGAGCGTGTAATAAATGTTTATAGAAATAATAAAATTTATCATATATTCAGGGTTGATAGTATTAATTTCAAAATATATCTTGGTAACGACTTTAAGAAAATTAGCAGAGGCTATGAATTTAAAAGCCAAAACAGTAGGGGATATAGCAGGTTATGCAACATCAGTACCAGAATTATTAACAATAACAACATCAAGTCTAAGAGGCTTAACAGGAGCAAGTGTTTACAACATTTTAAGTTCAAATGTTATAAATTTAATACAATACTTAGGAGCAATTTTTTTAAATAAAAATACCTCTAAATTGCGTAATAGAGCAATAACAACAGATTTGATATTAGTTTTTTTTACAATAGTAATTCCAATTGTTTTCTTAAAATTTGATATAGAATTAAAATTGGCAGTAGTTCCACTATTTATTATTTTGTATGTGCTTTTTAGAATTTTGAATAATTATGTTCATAAATTGTATTTAAAAAATGAAGATGCAGAGTTAGAAGAGGAAATTGAGGAAGAAAGGTTGGTTGAAGGTAAAAATTCAAAAAAGGTTATTTTATATATTGGCGTGTTAATTGTAACTGGAGTTTTGTTGTTTATTATTGGTGAATTATTAGGCGATACTCTTGAGAATTTGTGCAATTTGTTTGGAGTTTCTGAGGTTATTGTTGGTGTTTTATTGGGGTTTGTTACTAGTTTGCCTGAATTGATTACTTTTTTTGAGTCACAAAAACATTATAAAGATGTTCAAGATGATATGCTTGGAGTTGTTGAGGCTACGAATAATTTGCTTACGTCTAATATTTTGAATTTGTTTGCAATTCAGACTGTTGGAATTTTGATTTTGGCTATAATAAATGTTTAGAAAAATTATGAAATAAGAATCTTAAAAAGTGTCGACCAAAAATCTTAAAAAGTGTCGACTAAAAACCTTAAAAAGTGTCGACTGAAATTGCTAAAAAGTGTCGACTAAATATTGACTCTTTATTGGAAATATGCTATATTTAATAAAGAGAGGTGAATAATATGAAAATTAAAGATGGGGAATATAAAGAAAGATTAATTGAAAAAAAGTTAAAAGATTATTTATCTGTATTTGGGGCTGTGAGTATAGAAGGGCCAAAATGGTGTGGAAAAACATGGACATCATTAAAAAATTCTAAAAGTGCAGTTTTTATGGATGACGAAGATGTAAGAAAAATGGCAAATTTAGATGTTAAATCTATATTTAATAGTGACATAGAAAAAAAACCACAATTAATTGATGAGTGGAATTTGGTTCCAACAGTATGGGATGCTGTTAGACGTGAGTGTGATAAAACAATAGAAAAAGGAAATTTTATTATAACAGGTTCTACAACGTTACCAGATAAAGTAATGAAAGAAAATGTACATCATTCTGGTGCTGGGAGAATTGGAAGACTAAATATGTATACAATGAGTTTGTATGAGTCTGGAGATTCTTCTGGAGAGGCTTCTTTAACAAAAATGCTAAATAATACACAGGAAACAGTTAACACAGGTAGTATAGAAATATTACAATTAGCAAAATTAATAATAAGAGGTGGGTGGCCTGCTAACATAAATATCAGTGAGGAAAAAAGTGGAATTATTCCAAAATCTTATGTTGACTCAATATTAAATATAGACATGAATGAAGGAGAAGATAAAAAGAGAGATAAAAGCAAAATGAGAATGCTACTAAGATCTCTTGCACGTAATGAATCATCAATTGTTGGAAATAAGACAATATTGAAAGACATAGAAGATTGTGAAAGCGAGGCGGAGCGTTTATCTAGTAGAGATACAATAATTGACTATTTGGATGTATTAGATAGATTACATTTAATTGAAAATCAAGAAGCATATGGAGAAAATTATCGTTCACCTAGTAGAATTGGAAAATCACCTAAAAGACATCTTACAGACCCATCATTAGCATGTGCTTGTTTAGGATTGACGCCTGAAAAACTTTTAAAGGATTTTAACACATTTGGTTTTATGTTTGAATCACTAGTTGAGAGAGATTTAAGAATATATATGGATTATTTGGATGGACATTTATATCATTTTAGAGATAATGTTACAGGATTAGAGGTTGATTCAATTCTAGAATTTTCAGATGGCGAGTATGCTGCAGTTGAAATAAAATTGGGATATAATCAGGTGGAAGAGGCTAAAAAAAGTTTGTTAAAATTTTATGATAATATGGTTAAAAAACCAGCATTTATGTGTATTATTTTTGGAAAATGTCCAGCAATTATTAAAGACCCAGAAACAGGAATTTATATTGTACCGATTACTGCTTTAAAGCCATAGTTATAAGGATAGCTATAGATGATAAATCTATGGCTATTTTTCTGTTTTTTTATTACAAAAAATGGAAAATATTTCAATTAGAAAATATAACCATAACTGTTGAAATACTTAATTTGTTATGTTAGAATAGAATTAAAAAATGATAAAATACATATTTAATACGAGATAAAACTATTTAAACTAAATTTAATATTGGGTTATTGTTTAAGATTAAATTGGAAAAATACTAAGGAGGAATTTTTAAATGTTATTAAAGAAAAATAAGGGGATAACTCTTGTAGCACTTGTTATTACAATAGTGATTTTGTTGATTTTGGCAGGGATTTCTATTTCTACTTTAACAAATACTGGAATATTTCAAAAGGCAAAAGATGCTAAAAGTGCAAGTGAGAATGCAGAAAGGCAAGAGGAAAGTGTATTGGCAGAGTATGAAGATGAATTAAGTAGATATACATCAAATGATAGTTGGGATAATGGTGTAAATAAACCAGAATTAATGACAGGAATGACTGCTGTAAACTTTGAAAAAAATGAAATTACAAAAGTGTATAAAACTAACTTAAATTTAGAAAATACAAATAATGAGAAAAATACATGGTATAATTATGAAGATAAAAGATGGGCAAATGCTATAACAAAAGATAATGATGGAAATATAACTGCATATTGGGTTTGGATTCCAAGATTTGCTTATAGAATTCATAAAGATGATGAAGGAAATAAAACAGAAAAATTTGATATAGTTTTTTTAATTGGAACTACAGATAATTATTACGATGATAATGGAAATTTGAAAGTTGCACAAAGACAAAAGAAAATAGGACAAAAAATAAATACTGATGGGGAGACTTATACAGTACATCCAGCGTTTACAAATGAAACAAAAATAAATTATGTGAATGGAGGCTGGAAAAAAGAACTTACAGGAATATGGGTTGCAAAATTTGAAGCAGGTTTTTATGATAAGGGTACGGATTTAAAAAAGATATCAAGTAAAGTAGAATATACACAAGCAGAGGTATATACTGCGAGTAACAAAAATGAAAGTGCAAGAAATTATTTGAATGGAAAATATGGTTCAACAAAAACTAATATAACATATCCGGTATTTTTAGGTGAAAAGTATTCTATGAATTATATGAATCATAGTGATGCGTACAGTATATCAAGGGCATTGACAGATGATGGAAATGTGTATGGACTAGATAAAAAAATGACAGATAGTCATTTGATGAAAAATAGTGAATGGGGAGCGGTAGCATATTTGGGACAAAGTAAATATGGATTAGATGGTAAAAATATAAGAATTAATAATTTGAATGTAGAGGATGATAATAATTTTGTATATGCAATGACGGGATATTCTGCAAAAAATGATGATGATGAGAATACTAAAGAAATAAAAAATGTATGGAAATGGAATGAAGAAGATGGTACAGTTGCCAGTAGTACAGGAAATGTATATGGAATTTATGATTTGTCAGGAGGAGTATGGGAAAGAACTGCATCAATTATTAATAATGGGAATGATAATTTAAATAAGTATGGAAAATCACTTATGAATGCATTAAATAATGGTGATAGTTCTGCATATGTTACTGTTTATCCAAAAGGAGAAAATGAAGGAGAAGGATTAGAGGATGCAGGCAAAAATAATTATGAAAAAAGCAATATTTATGGTGATGCAATTAAGGAAACGTCAATAGCGGGAGTTGGACAAACTTCATGGTATAATGATCTTTCATGTTTTGTTGGATCATATAACCCATTATTTGTACGTGGAGGATATTGTTGGGATAATAAAAAGGCAGGATTGTTTGCATTCTATCGTTTTCAAGGTGGTTGCGGAAGCTTTTATAGTACAGGTTTTCGTTCAGTACTTGTGGTTCAATAAAAATTTTAGAAAAACAAAAGAAATGAGGGAAACTTAATTATGAAGAATTTAAAAAATTCAAAAGCTATTACACTTGTAGCACTTGTTATTACAATAGTGATTTTGTTGATTTTGGTGGGGATTTCTATTTCTACTTTAACAAATACTGGAATATTTCAAAAGGCAAAAGATGCTAAAAGTGCAAGTGAGAATGCAGAAAAAGACGAAGATACTTTGATTTCAAAATATGAAAAAGAATTAAATAAATATATATCAAATGATTTAGAAGAAAATATAGGAATGAAATTTGACAAAAATACTGAATTGCATGATAAAAATGGAAATAAAATTGTTGTTCCAAAAGGATTTAAAATTGTAGTTAATGAAGATACTGAAAATGCAAAGACTGTAGAAGATGGAATTGTAATAGAGGATGCAACAGAAACATCAACAAAAGGAAGTCAATTTGTTTGGATTCCGGTTGGAAAAATAAAAAAAACAGATGGAACAATTACTGAAATAAAATTAGATAGATATACTTTTTTAGAAGATGGAACTCCGGTAGAACAGGGAGAAAATGTTGTTGAATATTTTTTTAAGGAACTAAATAAATCAAATGGAGATAATATAACAGCAAAAAACATTGATGAATTTAAGAATAGTGTTGATTTGAATGATGGATATTATATAGGAAGATATGAGACAAGAAAAAATAAAAATGGAGGGATTACAGAGGTAAAATCAGATGTTGTATTGAATGATGTAACACAGATAGATGCTGCAAATTATGCACGAAATATGTACAATGATAAAAATTATACTTGTGATTTAATTAATAGTTATGCATGGGATACGGCAACGCTTTTTTTGCAAAGTTTTGGAAATAACAAGACTTATTCAAGAAAAAATAGTTTGAATGTTGAAACGCTTGAAGAAAATGGAACAATAGATGATAAACAATGTAATGTATTTGATATGGCAAGCAATTTAATGGAATGGACAACGGAAACGTTTAATGGTGAGGAAACAGGTGTACTTAGAGGTGGACGTTATAATGATAGTTATATTTATACTGGATGGAGAGGCCATAATAAAGCATCTGTTATTTATATCGGATTTGGTTTTAGACCAATATTATATTTAAAGTAATTTCTAACTTTTTATTAAGATTTTTTTGAGATATAAAGTGAAAATAAAAATATCATAAAAAATAGTTATAGACCACAAATCTCTGACTATTTTTTTGTTTCGAATTATAAGATAAATTCAGTTCACAAAAAATTCACAAAAAAATTTAGCAAAAGGTATTGACAAGTGCTAAAAAAGGATATAATATATAACAAGATTAGCAAACAAACAAAAAGAGTGCTAAAAGAGGTGATAAAATGCTAGACGATAGAAAAAAGAAAGTATTACAAGCCATAGTAGAAGAATATATAAACACAGCAGAGCCAGTAAGTTCAAATGCACTAACAAATAATGAAGAACTACAATATAGTAGTGCAACAATAAGAAACGAAATGGCAGACCTTGAAAAAGCAGGATATCTAGAAAAAACACATACATCAAGTGGAAGAATACCATCAGAAAAAGGATATAGATACTATGTAGACGAACTTTTAAAAGATGACAACATAAGTATGGAAGAAATTAAATATATAAGTGACAAATTAGAAACAAAAGTAAATGAAATTGAAGACTTAACAAAAATTGCAACAACAACAATTTCGGAAATAACACATTATACAACATTAGCAATTGGACCAAGTTCACAAGATTTGCTAATTGAAGAAATTAAATTTGTTTTGCTAGGGCCAAGAATGTTAATGGCAATAATATTAACAAATACTGGAATGGTAAAAGAAACAATAATAAAATTTGATGAAGATATAACAGACAAACAAGTAGAAACAATAAATTATATGTTTAATCAAAAACTAAAAGGTCAACCACTAGAAATAATAGATGTTCCATTAGAGGAATATCTAATAAATGAAATGAAATATAGTGTAAAAGTTATAAAACCAATAATAGAACAAATCAAAAAAGTTATTTCAGAAGATAGGCAAGTATATCTTGAAGGAGCAAACAAAGCATTTGATTTACCAGAATTTAATAGTTTGGCTGTTGCTAAAAATTTTGTAAATATTATTGATGAAAAAGATTTAATGACAGATATATTAAATTCGGGATTTGCAAAAGATATAAATGTGTATATCGGTGACGAAAACGAGAAAGAAGAACTTAAAGATTTTAGTGTTATAACTTTTAAACATAAAGTTGGTGACAAAGATATGGGAACAATAGGAATTATAGGACCTAAAAGGATGGATTATTCAAAAGTTATTTCAGTTATGAAGTATATAAATAAAAAATTAAAAGACAAAGGAATATAAAATACTTTGAATAAAAATTTCTTGAAAATAAAAAATAAAAGAAAGAGGCGATAAGATGTCAGAAAAAAATGAAAATGTTGAACAAGAAGTAACAGAAGAAATCAAAAAAATTAATGAAGAAAAAAGTGAATTACAAAAAAAACAACAAGAATTAGACGATTTGACAGACAGATATAAAAGAATTCTAGCCGAATTTGAAAATCATAAAAAAAGAAGTCAAAAAGAAAGAGAAGGCATGTATAATTCAATTTTAGGTGATGTTGTGGAGGTTATGCTTCCAATATTAGATAACCTAGAAAATGCAGCAAAAGTTGAGACTCAAGATGAAAATTATAAAAAAGGCGTTGAACTTGTTTTAAAACAATTTCAAGATGTACTTAAATCAAAAGGTGTAGAAGAAATCAAAGCACTTGGAGAAACTTTTGATCCAGAACTTCATGAGGCTGTTAGCAGTGTTCAGGATGATTCTAAAGGTGAAAAGGAAATTGTTCAAGAATATAGAAAGGGCTACAAAATAGGTCATAGAGTTATTAGACATTCTATGGTGGTAGTCGCAAATTAAAATAGTTATTAATTTTAAAAATATAAAAAAATTTAGGGAGGAATTTAAAATGGGAAAAATTATAGGAATTGACTTAGGAACAACAAATTCATGTGTAGCAGTTATGGAAGGAGGAGAACCAGTAGTAATACCAAACGCTGAAGGTAACAGAACAACACCATCAGTAGTAGCATTCTCAAAAAATGGTGAAAGATTAGTTGGACAAATAGCAAAACGTCAAGCAGTTACAAATCCAGAAAATACTGTTATATCAATAAAAAGAAAAATGGGTACAGCTGAAAAAGTAAAAATAGAAGGTGACAGCTTTACACCACAAGAAATATCTGCAATGATTTTACAAAAATTAAAAACTGATGCAGAAAATTATTTAGGACAAAAAGTAACTCAAGCAGTTATTACAGTACCTGCATACTTTAATGATAGCCAAAGACAAGCAACAAAAGATGCTGGTAAAATAGCAGGACTTGAAGTTTTAAGAATTATAAATGAGCCAACAGCAGCCGCTTTAGCTTATGGAATGGATAAAGAACAAGACCAAAAAATATTAATTTATGACTTAGGTGGAGGAACATTCGATGTTTCTATACTAGACATTGGTGATGGTGTATTTGAAGTTTTATCTACAAGTGGTAACACACATTTAGGTGGAGATGACTTTGATAATGCAATAATTGAATATTTAGTAAGTGAATTCAAAAAATCAAATGGAATCGATTTAAAAACAGATAAAATGGCAATGCAAAGATTAAAAGAAGCAGCAGAAAAAGCAAAAATAGAATTATCAGGTGTTCAACAAACACAAATTAACTTACCATTTATTACTGCAGATGCAACAGGACCAAAACACTTAGATGTAACTTTAACAAGATCTAAATTTGAAGAATTAATTCATGATTTAGTAGAGGCTACAGCAGGACCAGTTAACCAAGCATTAAAAGATGCAGGATTAACAGCAAATGATATTCATAAAGTATTATTAGTTGGTGGTTCTACAAGAGTTCCAGCAGTTCAAGAAGTTGTTAAGAGAATAACAGGTAAAGAACCAGATAAAGGAATAAACCCAGATGAATGTGTTGCAATCGGTGCATCAATTCAAGGTGGTGTTTTATCAGGAGATGTTAAAGACTTAGTATTACTAGATGTAACACCATTATCATTAGGTATTGAAACATATGGTGGAGTATTTACAAAATTAATTGAAAGAAACACAACAATACCAACTAAAAAATCACAAATATTCTCAACAGCAGCAGATGGTCAAACATCAGTAGAAGTTCACGTATTACAAGGTGAAAGAGAAATGGCTGCATACAACAAAACATTAGGAAGATTCCAATTAACAGGAATTCCAGCAGCACCAAGAGGAGTACCTCAAATTGAAGTAACATTTGATATAGATGCAAACGGTATAGTTCATGTATCTGCAAAAGATATGGCAACAGGAAATCAACAAGATGTTTCTATTACAGCTTCAACAAACTTAACAGATGAAGATATCGACAAAGCGGTTAAAGATGCAGAAGCACATGCTGAAGAAGATAAAAAGAAGAAAGAAGAAATCGAAGTTAAAAATAATGCAGAAAGTTTAGTTTACAACAGTGAAAAAACATTAAATGATTTAGGTGACAAAATAAGTGGAGAAGAAAAAGCTAAAGTTGAAACTGAAATCGATAATACTAAAAAAGCATTAGAAACAAACGATACAGAAAAAATCAAAGAAGCTACAGAAAAATTAACAAAAGTATTTTATGATATGTCAGAACAATTATATAAGAATGCAAATCCAAACGGAGCAGCAGGAGTAGACCCAAATGCAGCAGCTAGTGGTGCTGGAGCAGATAATGGTTCAGATGCTAATAATGGCGGAGACAATGGAAATGTTTATGATGCTGATTATAAAGTTGAAGATGACAAATAGAATTTGAAAAATTTCGGGATTGGGGGACGGGTCTTTCATCCCGAAAAATTTTTATGATAAAAAAATCGGGATGAAAGACCCGTCCCTCAATCCCGAATTTTTATGGAGGAAAAAATGGCTAATAAAATAGATTATTATGAGGTTTTAGGTGTTAATAAAAATGCCACTGATGATGAATTAAAAAAAGCATATAGAAAAATGGCAAAAAAATATCATCCAGATGCAAACCCAGATAATAAAGAAGAAGCGGAAAAGAAATTTAAAGAAGTTAACGAAGCATATGAAACACTTTCTAATCCTCAAAAAAGAAGAATGTATGACCAATTTGGAACAGCTGATCCACAAGGATTTGGAGGAGCTGGAGGACCATTTGGAGGTGGAAATTATACATATTCTACTTCCGGATTTGATGGTTTTGGAGACTTTGGTGATTTAGGTGATATATTCTCATCTTTCTTTGGTGGTGGTTTTGGTGGCAGACAATCTGCTAGAAAAAATAATGGACCAAGAAAAGGTGCAGATTTAAACTTAAATATGGATATTACATTTGAAGAGGCTTTTTTAGGTGTTGAAAAAGAAGTTGTAATAAATAGAAATGAAACTTGTGAACATTGCCATGGAACTGGTGCAAAACCTGGAACTAATCCTATAAAATGTCCGGATTGTCATGGAACAGGTCAAGTAACACAAGTTCAAAATACAATTTTAGGTCAAGTGCAAACAACTAGAACATGTGGTAAATGCCATGGAACTGGTGAAGTTATTACTGAAGTTTGTGAATTCTGCAAAGGTAAGGGAACTATAAGAAAACAACCAAAAATAAAAGTTAAAATTCCTGCAGGAATTGATGATAATCAAACTGTAGTACTAAGAGGAGAAGGCGAACCAGGTAGCAAAGGTGGACCAAAAGGTGATTTGTATATCACATTAAGAATTAAAAAACATAGTATATTTACAAGAAAAGGTAATAATGTTTTGTGTGATATTCCAATTACTATGACTCAAGCAACACTAGGGGCAGAACTTGAAATACCTATGGTTGATGGAAGTAAGGAAAAATATAGAATCCCGGAAGGTACTCAAACTGGTACAAAATTTACTATTAGAAATAAAGGATTTAAATATGTAAATTCAACATCTGAAGGCGATTATGTATTTACTGTTATAGTTCAAACTCCTAAGAGATTGACTAAGGAGCAAAGAGAATTGCTTACTCAATTGGCTAGAACTATGAATGAGCAACCTCCTGTTAAGAAAAAAGGAATTTTTGGATAAAATTTATAACAAATCTGAAAATTTTCAATTTTCAGTCTTAACTCTACTTTTTATCATACTATGATAACTTTCCTAGAATATAAAAAAATCGAGATTAAATATTAAATTAATCCCGATTTTTCTTCTTTTTCTTCATTTTCTGTTTCATTTTCATTTGTTTTTAAATATTTTATAATATCTGTGTCAGAAATTTTTAAGACTTTTATAAGTTTTTTTAGTGTTTTTACTGTTGTTTTTGATTCGTTGTGTTCTAGACGTTGAAGGTGTCTCCAACTTATATCTACTTTTTCTGCTAATTCTTCTTGTGAAAATCCATTTTTAATTCTATATTCTTTTATCATATAGGTACCTCCATAGTAATTATGTGCTAATTATGTCATAATTATTAATAAAAAAGTATGATAAAAAAATCATAGAATTTTGGCGGTAAAATTAATTGTTATAGTTTATAGCACAAAAAATAATTTTTTGGTATGTGAACTGCAACAATTAATTAAAAAACAAACTTTTTATATTTCATAAAAATCTTGATTTTTTAGTATTTTTGAAGTATAATTGTAACCGTACATAAAAACGAAGAAAGAAGGAAAATAAATGAAAGCAATAGAAATAAGAAATAAATACCTAAACTTTTTTAAAAAACACGGACACGCTGTAATACCATCAGCTTCACTAATCCCAGAAAACGACCCATCAGTACTATTCACAACAGCAGGAATGCAACCATTAGTACCATATTTATTAGGAGAAAAACATCCATCAGGAACAAGACTTACAGATTACCAAAAATGTCTAAGAACAAATGACATAGAAGAAGTAGGAGACAACAGACACTTAACATATTTCGAAATGCTAGGGAACTGGTCATTAGGAGACTACTTCAAAGAAGAATCAATTCAAATGAGTTTTGATTTCTTAACAAAAGAACTACAAATACCAGTAGAAAAATTATCTGTAACAGTATTTGCAGGAGACGAAGACTGCTCAAGAGACGAAGTAGCAGCAGAATGTTGGAAAAAAGCAGGAATTTTAGATGGACATATCTATTATTATGGAAAAGACGACAATTGGTGGATAGCTGGAGAAGAAGGACCATGTGGACCAGATACAGAAATGTTCTATGACACAGGAAAACCAGCATGTGGACCAGATTGTCAACCATCATGTGATTGTGGTAAATATGTTGAAATATGGAACAATGTATTTATGGAATATTTCAAAAGCAAAGATGGAAAATATTCAAAATTAGCTCAAAGAAATGTTGATACAGGACTTGGACTAGAAAGAATGACAATGCTATTACAAGGAAAAGAAACACCATTTGATACAGAATTATTCAAACCAGTAATGGACAAACTATCAGAATTACAAAAAGTTGATAACATAGAAAGTAGAAGAATCATAGCAGAACACTTACGTTCAAGTATGATGGTAATTAGTGATGGTGGAAGACCAAGCAATGTTGACAGAGGATATATTTTAAGAAGATTAATTCGTAGAATGGTAAGACATATGAACAAACTACAAATAAATTTAGAAGAAATATCAACATTAATAGATATCAATGTTGAAAACTTGAAAGAAATGTATCCAGACTTAGCAAAAAATCAAGAATTAATAAAAAATGTAATAATTGAAGAAAAAAATAAATTTGTAAAAACACTTGCACATGGTGAAAAAGAATTTGAAAAAGAAATGAATAAAGCCAAAGAACAAGGAAAGACTAAGATAGACGGAAAAGTAGTATTTAAACTATATGACACATATGGATTTCCGCCAGAAGTTACAAGCGAATTAGCACAAGAAAATAACATGACAGTTGATATGAAAGAATTTGACGAACTATTCAAAGCACATCAAGAAAAATCAAGAATGGGTTCAGAACAAAAATTTAAAGGTGGACTAGCAGAACAAAATGACACAACAATCGCATATCATACAGCAACACATTTATTAAATGCAGCACTTAAAGTAGTTTTAGGACCAGAAACACATCAAAGAGGTTCAAACATTACAGTAGACAGAATGAGATTTGACTTTAACTGTGACCACAAAATGACAGACGAAGAAAAGAAACAAACAGAAGACTTAGTAAACAAATGGATTCAAGATGCAATACCAGTAACAGTAGAAGAAATGAAAAAAGATGAAGCAGTTAAATCAGGTGCAGAATGTATGTTTATTGAAAAATATCCAGATGTTGTAACTGTTTACACAATAGGAAATGTTTCAAAAGAACTTTGCGGTGGACCTCATGTAAAAAACACAAGTGAACTTGGAAAATTCAAAATCAAAAAAGAAGAAGCAAGTTCAGCAGGTGTTAGAAGAATAAAGGCAATTTTAGAAAAATAAAAAAATCGGGATTGGAGACCCGTCCCCTAATCCCTAAAAAATAATTAGGGATTGGGGGACGGGTCTTTAATCCCTAAAAAATAATTGAAAGGTGATAAAAATGGAAGATTGTTTATTTTGTAAAATTATAAAAGGTGAAATTCCTTCAACAAAAGTATATGAAGATGATGAAATATTAGCGTTTAATGATATAAATCCAGCGGCTCCAATTCATATATTGGTAATTCCTAAAAAACATATAACTTCATTAGCTCATATGGAAAAAGAAGATGAAGCAATTGTTGGAAAAATATATGGTGTTATAAATAAAATAGCAGATGAAAAAGGTTTTAAGGAAAGTGGATATAGGGTTATAGTGAATTGTGGAAAAGATGCTGGACAAGAAGTTATGCATTTGCATTTCCATGTTTTAGCAGGTGCTAAATTTGGAGATAAGATAGTATAATTAATTAAGATATATAAAATTAATAAAGTATGTAAAATAAATATTTAAATTAGGTATATTGGATATTAGTTTTATAACAGTTATTAGTACACAAGAAAACGAAGATTAACATAAAAAATATAAAAATTTGTAAAAAAATTGTAAAATGAAATTTTATATGTTATAATGTAATTAGAGTTTAAAAGTACGGAGGTAAAAGGTATGTTTGAGAGTAAATATAGTAAAGTATTAACAGTAGTGTTAATAATAGTAATAATTGCAATAGTATTGTTATTGGGATTTTTAGGATTTGATTATATTAAAAAATATAATTCTTCAAAACAGGCATCAGATTTTGTAGAAGATTATCAAGGAGATGTAACAACAAGTGAAGAAAATACAACAGAAGATTCGAATGAAAATGTTGTATTAGATAGTTCTAATGAAACACCAATAACAAGTACAACAACAGGTAGTGGTTCAGGAAAGAAAAAATATAACGGATTTACAGTTGTAGGTACAATGAAAATTCCAGCAATCAATCTGGAATATCCAATAGTAGAAGAAGTATCAACAACTGCACTAGAAAAAGCGCTAATTGCATTATATCCAAGTGGAGACAATTTAAATCAACCTGGAAACACAGTTATAATAGGGCATAATTATAGAAATGGAATGTTTTTCTCTAATTTAAAAAAATTATCTAATGGTGCAAAAATATATGTAACAGATTATAGAGGAAAATCAGTAACATATCAAGTATACAATAAATTTGAGGCATCATCAACAGATACATCATTCTACACAAGAGATACTGCAGGATTAGCAGAATTAACATTATCAACTTGTACAGATGCAAGTAATGATCAAAGAACAATAATTTTTGCTAAACAAATTTAGTAGATAAAACAAAAGAACTTACAAGAAATTGTAGGTTCTTTTGTTTATATACTAGGAAAGTTATACTACACAGAAAACTTATTTCATAAATTTTCGCGCATGAACAAATTTACAGAATTTACAAAAAATACTTTAAAAAAATAAGAAAATGTTATACAATATACGAAAAGTAAAAAAAGGAGAAAGGTATGAACAAAAAATGGCAAATATATGAGACAGATACAGAAGAAACAAAAAGAATTGCAGAAAAATACAAAATAAATGAATTGCTAGCGTCAATAATTGTAAATAGAAAAATAAAAGACGAAGACATAGAAAAATTTTTACATCCAACAAGACAAAATTTCCATGACCCATTTTTAATGCCAGATATGAATATTGCGGTAGAGAGAATAATAAAAGCAATAGAAAATAACGAAAAAACAATAATATATGGTGATTACGATGTAGACGGAATAACAAGTATAACAGTATTAAAAAGCTTTTTAGAAGATAGAGGACTACATGTAGATTCATACATTCCAAACAGATTAGAAGAAGGATATGGATTAAACAAACCAGCTATAGAAAAAATAGCACAAGAAAATTATACTTTAATGATAACAGTTGACACAGGAATTTCTGGAATAGAAGAAATTGAATATGCAAATTCACTAGGAATAGAAACAATAGTAACAGACCATCACGAAGTTGGAGATAAATTGCCAAAAGCACTTGCTGTAGTTGATGCAAAAAGAAAAGACAATCAATATCCTTGCAGAGATTTGGCGGGAGTTGGTGTTGTATTTAAATTAATACAAGCATTGCGGAAAAAAATTAGAATTAGACGAAAAAGAATACTTAAAATACTTAGACATTGTGTGTGTTGGAACAATATCAGATATAGTACCATTAGTTGATGAAAATAGAGTTATAACAAAATTAGGATTATTACTTGTAGCGCAAACAAAAAATATGGGACTAAAGTCATTACTTATGTCTTCAGGATATAAAAATCTTGACTCAACAACTATATCTTTTGGGGTTGCACCAAGAATAAATGCGTGTGGAAGAATGGGACATGCAGACGAGGCGTTGAAACTATTTTTATCAAAAGATATTTACGAAGTAAATGAACTAACAAAGAAATTAAACGATTATAATAAAATGAGACAAGAAAAAGAAAAATCAATTTATGAAGATGCAGTAAATCAAATTGAAAAGAACAAGTTATATGAAAATTGTGCAATAGTTGTTGGCGGAGATAATTGGCATCATGGAGTTATTGGAATTGTATCTTCAAAAATAACAGATTTGTATTTTAAACCAAGTATTTTATTGTGTTATGACAATGAATTGGCAAAAGGCTCAGGTAGAAGCATTCCAGGTTTTGACTTGCATGATGCACTAATGAAATGCCAAGATACAATTGAAAAATTTGGTGGACACAGTATGGCAATAGGAATTACAATAAAAAAAGACAATTTTGACAAGTTTGCAAATGAACTTGAACAAATTGCAAAAGATTCAAAAATAGATGAGATAGTTCCTATTATAAATGTTGATGCAAAAATCAATTTAAATGAAGTAAATAGAGAAACTGTTGAAAGTTTGAAACAACTCGAACCATTTGGTGAAGGAAATAAGACACCAATATTTGCGTTGAAAAATCTGAAAGTTGATTCTATTAGAAGTTTGTCAGAAGGCAAACATATAAAAATGACTTTGAAAGATGGCAATTCTGTAGTAAATGCAATAGGTTTTAATTTAGGTTATTTAGCAGATGAATATAGAATTGGTGACAAAATTGATGTTGTTGGAACTTTGGAAATTAATAGTTTTAATGGGGTAGATAGTTTACAAATTAATCTTAAAGATGTTATGAAGTCAATATAAAAAGCTGTCAAAAGGGACGGACCCTTTTGACAACTTTAGTGGTTAGTTTTTTTCAAGTTTTCCAATATTATAAATATTGATAAAACTGTTTACGGTTCCAACTATTGATAGTAATAGTGAAATAGAAAAAATAATAATTAATGCTTCAAAATTACTTGGTAAAATTCTAATTGTCACAGGGGGTGGAAAAATGCAAGAAAACAATAAAGAAATAACAATACAAGATGTAATATCAAAAAAGAAAGAAACAAGCAGAAGAGTAGATACAAAATTAATAATGAAAGCATATAACTATGCAGTAGAACACCATGGAGAACAAAAAAGAAGGTCTGGAGAACCATATATAATACATCCATTAAATGTAGCATACATATTGGCAGGAGTAGGATTAGACGAAGCAACAATATGTGCAGCATTATTACATGACGTTGTAGAGGACACAGATGCAACAGATGCAGATTTAAGAAAAGACTTTGGCGATGAAATTGCAGATATGGTTGCAGGTGTTACAAAATTAGAAGCAATGCAATTTACAACTGTTGAAGAGCAACAAGTTGAAGACTATAGAAAAATGTTTTTGGCAATGGGAAAAGATATCAGAGTTATAATATTGAAAATTGCAGATAGACTTCACAACATGAGAACATTAAAATATCTAAAAAGAGATAGACAAATAGCAAATGCAAAAGAAACAATGGAAATATATGCACCACTTGCAAACCGTTTAGGTCTATATTCAATGAAATGGGAATTAGAAGATTTATCTTTTAAATATTTATATCCAGAAGAATATCATGAATTAGTTGAAGGAATAAACAAGAAGAGAGAAGAAAGATTAAAATTCATAGAAAAAATAATGGCAGACATACGAGTTCAACTAAAAAAACAACATATTGATGCAGAAGTAACAGGTCGTGCAAAACATTTATATAGTATATATAGAAAAATGAAAAGAGATAACAAAACATTAGATCAAATATATGACCTATTCGCATTGCGTATATTAGTCAATTCAATAAAAGACTGTTATGCAGCACTTGGAGTTGTACATGAGATGTATAGTCCAATGCCAGGAAGATTTAAGGACTATATAGCAGTACCAAAACCAAATATGTATCAATCAATACATACAACATTATTAGGTGACAAAGGAACACCATTTGAAGTGCAAATTCGTACATGGGATATGCACAGAATTGCAGAATATGGTATTGCGGCACACTGGGCATATAAAGAAGCAAGTTACTTTGGAAAAAAACAATCAGTAAAAGTAGAAGAAGACAAACTCGCTTGGCTTAGAGAATCATTGGAATGGCAAAAAGATATGCAAGATCCACAAGAATTTTTGACAACATTAAAAACTGAATTATTTGAAGATGAAGTTTATGTATTTACACCAAAAGGAGCAATAAAAATATTACCAAGAAATGCAACACCAATAGACTTTGCATACAGTATACACGAAGAAATTGGAAACCATATGACAGGATGTAAAATAAATAGTAAAATGATGCCAATTATAACGCCATTAAAAAGCGGAGATATCATTGAGATAATTACATCAGACAATTCAAAAGGACCAAGTAGAGATTGGCTTAAATTTGTAAAAAGTACAAAAGCCAAAAACAAAATAAATGGATGGTTCAAAAAAGCAGAAAAATCAGAAAATATTGAAAAAGGAAAAGACTTAATAGAAAAAGAGATTAAGAGAATTGGAATGTCACATGTAGAGTTATTTAAGCAAGAATATATTGATGCAATGCTAGATAGATATAAATATAAGAATCTTGAAGATATGTATGCAGCAGTTGGATTTGGAGCAAATTCTGCAGTAAAAGTAATAGCAAGAATGCTACAAGAATATAGAAAAGAACATCAGGAAGAAAATGTTGAAGAAAAAATTGAAGAATTAAGAAAACAAAAAGAAAGCAAACAAAAACCATCAAGTTCAGGAGTTGTTGTAGAAGGAATAGATAATTGCTTAGTAAAACTTTCAAAATGTTGCAATCCATTACCGGGAGACGAAATAATAGGGTACATCACAAAAGGAAGAGGCGTATCAGTTCATAGAAAAGACTGTGTAAATGTAAAAGATTTGTTAACAGAAGAAAATAGAATAATAGATGTTAAATGGTATGAAGAGGCAAAAGAAAATTATAATGTTACATTAGAAGTTTTGGCAAATGACAGAAAAGGTCTATTGGTTGATATTCTAAATACTGTTAAGGAAACTAAAGCAAATCTTATGGGAGTTAGTACAAAAACTACTAAGGAGAGAATAGCAATTATGGATATTGATCTTGAAGTTGAGAATATTGAAGAATTGAATAAAGTAATTAGAAATATTAAGAAGGTTGATAGTGTTTACGAAGTTAGGAGATAATTGTTGGAAAATAATTACAATTTTGGACTGCGTCAAATTATATTTAAAACGCGGTTACATACAAATGTATGCGCCCTTGCCTTTTAAATATAATTTTCCTTGCCAAAATTTAATTCTTTTCCAACATAAGAATTATAGGTAATATTTGAGAGGAATGAAAGAAAAATATGATTTTAAAAGAACTAAAGATAGACACCTGGATAGGTGACCCAACAAATTGCTATGTGATATTTGATGAAGATAGCAAAGAAATAATGGTAATAGACCCAGCAGGTGATGTAGATAAAATTGAGGATTTAATAAAAAATGTATTTAAAGGAAAATTAAAATATATTTATTTAACACATTGCCACGGGGACCATATTGCAGGTGTAAATGAGTTAAAAAGACGTTGTGGTGGCAAAATATTAATTCATAGAATTGATAGTGAAGGACTAAACAATGTTGACATTAATTTGTCTGAATATATTGGACTACCAGATATAGAGTTAGAAGCGCATTCAAGAGTTGACGATAATGATTTAATACATTTAGGTGATTTAGAATTTAGAGTAATTCATACACCTGGTCATACTGCAGGAAGTACATCACTTTATTGTGAAAAAGAAAAATGTTTATTTTCAGGTGACACAATTTTTGCCGGAACATGGGGAAGAACAGATTTACCTACTTCTAGCAGAGAAGCAATAATGAATTCAATAGTTAATAAAATATTAAATTTGCCTGATGATACTTTTATTTATCCAGGACATGGAAAGGCAACAATGCTAAAAGATGAAAAACCAATTTATCTTGAATTAAAGCCTAAAATGTGGTAAAATATAAAAAATCGGGATTGGGGGACGGGTCTTCAATCCCGAAAAAATAGAGAGAGGATATAATTATGAGCAAAACAGAACCAAGAACATTGGCAGGTTTTATGGAATTAATGCCAAATGAACAAATATTATTTGAACAAATAAAACAAAAAATAGAAAAAACATATCAAAAATTTGGATTTTTACCACTAGATACACCAATACTAGAACTATCAGAAGTATTATTAGCAAAAGCTGGTGGAGAAACAGAAAAACAAATATACAGATTTGAAAAAGGTGATACAGACATATCAATGAGATTTGATTTAACGGTACCACTTGCAAAATATGTAGCAAAAAATTATGGAAATTTAAGTTTTCCATTTAGAAGATATCAAATTGGAAAAGTATATCGTGGAGAAAAAATGCAAAAAGGTAGATATCGTGAATTTTATCAATGTGATATAGATATCATTGGAGATGGAGAATTAAGCGTAAGAAATGATGCAGAACTTCCAAGTGTTATTTACAATATATTTAAAGAATTAGGATTTGATGATTTTACAATAAAAATAAACAACAGAAAATTATTTAATGGTTTGTTTGAAAGTTTAAATCAAAAAGAAAATGCAGTTGAAATTCTTAGAATAATAGACAAAATAGAAAAGATAGGAAAAGAAGCTGTAATAGAAGAATTAGAAAAAATTGGAGTTCCAACAGAATCAATAAATAAAATATTAGATTTTATTGAAATTGATGGAACAACAGATGAAAAATTGCAAAAACTTGAAGATTTAAAAATTGAAAATGAAGCATTCAAAACAGGACTTGAAGAACTTACAGAAGTTGTTAAATATGTAAGATTATTTGGAATTCCAGATAACAACTTCAAAGTTGATTTAACAATTGCTAGAGGTCTTGATTATTATACAGGAACAGTGTATGAAACATTTTTAAATGAATATAGAGAACTTGGAAGTGTATGTTCTGGTGGTAGATATGAGAATTTAGCAGAACATTATACTGATAAAAAATTGCCAGGTGTTGGAATTTCAATTGGTTTGACTAGATTGTTTTACAAGTTAAATGAATTGAATTTAATAAAAGCGGATAAAAAATCAATTGCGGAAGTTTTAGTAGTTCCAATGGTTGATGATATGACAGTTCCAATTAAATTGGCAAGTGATTTAAGAAAAAATGGTATTAATACTGAAATATTCTTGAATGATAAAAAATTAAAGGCTAAAATGAAATATGCCGATAAACTTGAAATCCCTTATGTTATTGTAGTTGGCGAAGATGAGGTTAATTCTGGTGTTGTTAAGGTTAAAAATATGAAAACAGGGGAGCAAATAGAAAGTTCTATTGAGGATGTTTATAAGGTATTTTAAAATTATTTAGAAAATAAATGAGGTAGAAATTTCTATCTCATTTTTTTGATTAGTTACTTTGTACAAAAATTTACAAAAAGGGGTATTCAATTTCAAAAATATATGATAGAATACGCTTAAGAAAAAAACTAAGGAGAGTGAAAAAATTGTCAGAAGCAAAATATAAAAGAGTACTTTTAAAACTAAGTGGAGAAGCACTAGCAGGAGAACAAAAAACAGGAGTAAACGTAGAAGTAGTAGGAAAAATATGTGACAAAATAAAAGAAGTAACAGAAATGGGAGTAGAAGTAGGAATAGTAGTAGGAGGAGGAAACTTCTGGAGAGGAAGAAACGGACACCAAATGGAAAGAGCAACAGCAGACTACATGGGAATGTTAGCAACTGCAATGAACGGCTTAGCACTACAAGATGCACTAGAAGCAAGAGGAGTACACTCAAGAGTACAAACTGCAATAGAAATGAGAGAAATAGCAGAACCATTTATAATAAGAAAAGCAGAAAAACATTTAGGAAGAGGCAGAGTTGTAATATTTGCATGTGGAACAGGGCATCCATATTTCACAACAGATACAGCAGCAGTACTAAGAGCAACAGAAATAAATGCAGACATCATTTTATTAGGAAAAGCAATAGATGCAGTATATTCTGCAGACCCTAAATTAGACCCAACAGCAGAAAAATTTGACAAAATATCATATTTAGAAGTATTAGAAAAAGACTTAAAAGTTATGGATTCAACTGCAACTGCATTATGTAGAGATAACAATATTCCATTATTAGTATTTGGAATAGCAGACCCAGAAAACATAGTAAGAGCAGTAAAAGGCGAACATATAGGAACAATAGTAAAATAGAAAATGTCATTTTGAGGTATCGGTTTCAAAATGGATAATGGTAAAATAAAGAAAAGAGGTATAAGATTATGGATTACACAAATATTAAAGAAAAAATGGAAAAATGTATAAGCGTATACAGTGAAAAATTATCAGAAGTTAGAGCAGGAAGAGCAAATCCTGCAATATTAAACAAAGTAAAAATAGATTATTATGGAACACCAACACCAATAAATCAAGTAGCAGGTGTATCAGTTCCAGAAGCAAGATTAATAGTTATTCAACCATGGGATATGAGCATATTAAAAGAAATTGAAAAAGCAATATTGGCTTCAGACATAGGAATAAATCCAAACAATGATGGAAAAGTAATCAGATTAGCATTCCCAGAACTAACAGAAGAAAGAAGAAAAGAATTAGTAAAAGACATCAAAAAAATGGCAGAAGAAGCAAAAGTAGCAGTAAGATCAGTTAGAAGAGATGGAATAGAAACAGCAAAAGTAGAACAAAAAGAAGGAAATATGACAGAAGATGAATTAAAACAAGCAGAAAATGACATTCAAAAATTAACAGATAGCAGTGTAGAAGAAATTGATAAAATACTAGCAAACAAAGAAAAAGAAGTAATGTCTGTATAAAAAGGGAAGGACCAAAAATGGAATTTAAACAAAATCTAAAAATGTATCAAGATATAGTAAATAATGAATTAGAAAAATATCTTAGAAAAGAAGAATGCCCAGAAAAGACTTTAAATAATTCAATGGAATATAGTTTAATGGCAGGAGGAAAAAGACTAAGACCAATTTTGGTATTAGCAACATATCAATTATTTAAAGAAGATATTGAAGAAGCAATGCCATTTGCAGTAGCAATAGAAATGGTGCATAATTTTTCATTAATACACGATGACTTGCCAGAAGTAGATAATGATGATTTTAGACATGGAAAACCAACAAATCATAAACAATTTAATCATCCAACTGCATTGCTTGCAGGAGATGGCTTATTAAACCAAGCATATATAGTATTAAGTGACGAAATATTATACTCTGTAGAAAATCAATATAAAGAAAACTATTGTGAAAAAGTAAGAGCATTTAATGAATTTTCAAAAGCAGTTGACAGAATGATAGCGGGAGAATATTTAGATACAGAATTAGAAGGTAAGCAAATTTCAAAAGAAATGCTTGAATATATTCATATAAATAAAACAGGAGCATTACTAAAATTATGTGTAAGAATGGGTGCAATTTTGGCAGGTGCTTCAGAAAAAGATTTAAAAAAATTAACAAAATATGCAGAAAACATTGGATTGGCATTTCAAATAAAAGATGATATTTTATCTGAAGAAGGTGACCCAAAAATTACTGGAAAACCAGTTGGAAACGACAAAGAAATGGGCAAATGTACATATGTATCATATTATGGTTTAGATGGTGCAAAAAAAGAACTAGATAAAATAACTCAAGAGGCAATTGAACAATTAAAAGATTATGGAGAAAAAGCAGAATTTTTAAGCCAATTAGCAACATATATTAAAAATAGAAATAAATAAAATCTGTAAAAAGGGATGCCCCTTTTTGACAGGGAATAAAGAAAAATGACAGATGGGGGAACAAAATGGAACAAGATAATTTGCCAAAACATATAGCAATTATAATGGATGGAAATAGAAGATGGGCTAAAAATAAAAATTTGCCAGTAAGTTTAGGACATAAAGAAGGTGCAAAAACTCTAGAAAAAGTAGTTAGATATGCAAATAAAATTGGTATAAAATATATAACAGTATATGCATTTTCAACAGAAAACTGGAAAAGAACAACAGAAGAAGTTACTGCATTAATGAACTTATTTCAAAGTTATTTGGATGATTATAGTAAAAGAGCGGATTCGGAAAATATCAAAGTAAAAATAATTGGAAATAGACAAGGCTTATCAGAAAAGATGCAAAAAAGTATAGAAAAATGCATGGAAAGAACAAAAGACAATACTGGAATTGTATTTAATATAGCACTAAATTATGGTGGAAGAGACGAAATATTGGGAGCAGTAAAGAACATTGCAAAAAAAATACAAAATAATGAAGTAAAAATTGAAGATATAACAGAGCAAATGATATCAGACAATTTATATACTGCAAATCAGCCAGATCCAGATTTGTTAATAAGAACAAGTGGAGAGTTACGTTTAAGTAATTTCTTACCATGGCAATTAGCATATACAGAATTTTTATTTGTAGACAAAAATTGGCCTGACTTTAATGAAAAAGATTTAGATGATGCAATAGAAGTTTATAAAAGTAGAAATAGAAAATTTGGAGCAAAATAAAAAATTTGAAAAGAGTTAATAGTGAGAACAAATCATTTTAAATTTTTATATTTGTTCACTAATGAATGAGCGAAGAGGAGAGAAAGAATAGGTATGGATTTTAAAAGAATAACATCAGGATTTATAGTAGGTTTAGCCCTTATAGTATTGTTATTAATTCAAAATAATATAATAACAGGACTAATGTTTACACTTATTGCAATTGTAGCAATGCATGAATATTTAGGAGCAATATCAAAAGTATGTAAACCTATAAAATGGATATCATATTTAAGTTGTGCATTGGTATTATTGCCAAGTTTTATATCAAGCCAACAATTAACAGGAAGCCTAATTTATGCAATTCCAATAATATTATTAATATTATTTGCACATGTAATAGCAACAGATATGAAAACATCATTTAAAGACATGGCATACACATTGCTTGGAATATGTTATGTACCAACATTTATAATGTTTTTAACAATGATAGATAAAATGCAAAACGGAAAAATATTGTTGGGATATATATTTATTGCATCATGGGGAACAGATGTATTTGCATATTGCATAGGAAAAAGATTTGGAAAACATAAATTTAGTAAAGTAAGTCCTAAAAAATCAATAGAGGGTTGTATTGCTGGAACGATTGGAGCAACTGCGTTAGCACTTATTTATACATTTGTTTTAAATAATAATTTTTCTTTTGAATATTCATATTTTGTAGTAGGAATATCAGGAATAGTATTAAGTTTGATAGGGCAAATAGGTGATTTTTCAGCATCTTGTATAAAAAGATATGTTGATATAAAAGATTATAGTAATTTATTACCAGGTCATGGGGGAATGTTAGACAGAATAGATAGTGTACTGTTTATAGCACCATTTGCATATATATTATTTACTCTAATTTAAAAATTTCGGGATAGGGGGACATAAATTTGACAATTATAATATCAGCCTTAAAGATAATATTTTTACTTGGATTTCTAATTTTGATACATGAGGCAGGACACTTGCTAGTAGCAAAACTTTGTAAAGTCAAGGTAAATGAATTTGCAATAGGATTTGGACCAACAATATGGAAAAAACAAGGAAAAGAAACAAAATATGCACTTAGATTAATACCATTACGGTGGATTTTGCAGTATGGAAGGCGAAGAGGAAAGATCAGAAAATGAGGGATCTTTTTCAAAAGCAAGTATACCAAAAAGAATTGCTATAGTTATTGCAGGTGCAACAGTAAATATCATATTTGGATTATTAGTATATTTTGTTTTAATGTCAACAAGTACAACATATGTAACAAATGAAATAAGTTCAGTATTAGATGGATATGTTGCACAAGAAGTAGGATTGCAACAAAATGACAAAATTGTAGAATTAGATGGAAAGAAAATCAAGAACAAATACGACTTAAGTAAAGCAATGACTAAAGTTACAGAACCAAATGATAAAAACGAAAAATACAATGGAGAAGAAATTTCTTTAAAAGTAGAAAGAAATGGTCAAACATTGGACTATCAAATAAAACCAACAGAAATAAAAACAAAAAATACAGGAATATATTTAGATAAAAATTGTAAAATAATATCTATTGAAAAAGATAGTAGTGCAGAAAAAGTTGGATTAAAGGCAAATGATAAAATAACTAAAATTAATAATCAAGAAATAAATGGTGATTATAATAAAATTGTAAATATGATTCAAGAAAAAGGTGTTAATACAATACTTATAACTGTAGAAAGAAAAGAGCAACAAATAACATTTGAATTTACACCAGATTATATTTCATCATATTATTTAGGCGTAAATTTAAAACAAGCAGAGAACACATTAGCAAATCATTTGATATATGGTGGAATAGAAACGAAAGAATTTGCAGGTTCTATATTAGACAATATAAAAATGCTATTTACAGGAGGAGTAAGTGTAGACCAAATGATGGGGCCTGTTGGAATATCAGAAGTTGTTGCAAAAACTAGTGGCTTTAGAGAATTTATATATATGTTGGCTTTGATTTCACTATCACTAGGAGTAACAAATTTATTGCCAATTCCAGCACTTGATGGTGGCAAGATTTTAATATTAATAATTGAAGCAATTAGAAGAAAACCATTAAATGAAAGAACAGAAATAAATATACAATTAATAGGATTTTCAATTTTAATAGCATTATCATTATATATAACTTATAATGATATCCTAAGAATTTTTTAAATGAGGTATAAGACATAAAATTATCAAAATATGTAATAATTAAAGACCTCAAAAAAGGAGAAAAAAATGGATGATAAAAAGGGAAATATAATATTAGGAATAATACTTGCAATATTGATGATAATTGCAATAGCAATTGTGATTATTAATCCAAACAAAGTTGAAACAGTAAATTATGCCAAAGAACAGGGAAATACAAATAGTGAAGAGGTAACTGCAAACACAAATAAAACAAATAATGAAGAACTAGAAAAGGAAGAAAAACAAAAAAGTATGCAAGAGGGAAAAACATTCTGTAAAATAGGAAAAACAGGTGTGATTTACGAAGACAAAAACAAATGTATATATGCATATAATGTGGAAGATGGTACAACTAAAAAATTAGCACAGCTTCCAAATGGAGCAAGTAAAATATATTTTGACGGTGAAAATATATTTGCAATTCCAGACTATTATAGCGGAAAAGGAATTTATAAAATAGATTTGGAAGGGAATGTTACTAAAATTTATGATGGTTCATCTTTACAATTATGGATAACAGATGAGAAAGTATATTTTGTAAATCAAATAGGATATGATACTATAAATCAAAATCCACAGGGAACATTATGCTCTATGGACAAAGATGGAAAAAATGTAAAAAATATAGCAGAAAAAATAAAAAATTATTTTGCGATACATAATGATAAAATATATTATACTGCTCAAAATAGAAAAATGCATGAAATAAATATAGATGGATCTAATGATACAGAAATAGCGCAAGGAAGAAAATTTGTAATAACTTTAAATGATAAATATTTAACATATGTTGATTATGCAGAACAAGAAGCAATACATATATTAAACTTGGAAACAAAAGATGATGTGTTGGTTGGATATTTTGGTATGGTTAGAGAATATGCAGGGAATACATATATAAATATTAGAAAAAGACTTGATGATGGTTCATTGGATGAAAAATATACTTTGTTTAATGTTAAAGAAGATGGTACTGCAACAGAAATTGGTCAATTTGCAGATTTTGGAACTAATTTAAATTATATTATTAATGATAAAATTTATGTTGGAAATAGTAGAGATGGAGTTTCTATTGTTAATTTGAAAAATGGTGAGAAGCAAACTGCAGAGGATTACAATAATTGCAGATATTATTTAGGTGGATATGGATATAAAGTTGATGATTCAAATTTGGATGATATTAAAGTTGAAAAAATAGAATTGTAATAAAAAACAAAGCATCAAACCTAGCAACAGAAATCAATAAATTATGTGAAGGTTTAGAAAATAGAATAGGAAAATTACAGAAAAAGCAAGATTAAAATTATCTTGCTTTTTTTGACCTGTTCGCTTTAACAAAATGTCAATTTGTGATAAAATACAACAAAAGAAAAAACATCTTGGAACCGGACCAAAACAGAACAGGTTCCAAAAGAACATTAGCGAAATGGAGTGAATCAAAAGCAATGTCAGAAAATAAAGCAAAAAAAGTAAAAGAAATATTTAGTGATTATGAAACAAAAGCAAATATCAAAGAAGCACATGTAACGGCACTAAATGTAATAAAAAACACAAATACATTAGGAATAACATTGGAAATAGACGAATACATAGAAGTAAAAGACATATGGTATTTTGAAAAATTCTTAATAGAAAGATTCCATTTTTCAAACATAGATATGACAATCCATTACCAAAAAGACACGCAATTAAAATCAGTAAAAGAAGAATGGAAAAATATCATATGTTATATGGCACACAAATACCCATTAATGAAGCCAATGCTATTAATGAAAAGTGATGTTGAAATAAATGACAATATAATAAATGTAAAAATGCATATAAGAGGAGCAGACTTTTTAAGAGCAAAGAAAACAGATAAAGAGTTAGAAAATGTAATTAAAAAATTATATGGAAAAGAATACAAAATTGAACTTGAAGAAATTTTGCCACAAGAAGCGGAAATACAACATGAAAAGAAAATTAAAGAAATGGAAGAAAATGCAATAAAACAAACAGTCGCATTCATTCCAGAAAACGGAGAAAACTCAGAAAATGGACAACACACTGCAAATACTCAAAATTTTCCAAATTCAGCATCAAATGGAACAAATTCTGTACACAACAAAAACAATTCTCAAAACGATGTGCCAGAATATAATGACCCAGACTATATACCACCACAAGACGGAGACTATATTCCAATGGAAGAGATGGGAACAATGCCAGAAGATATTGAATTAGATAATGCCGTTATAGAAGAACAAAAATACATAATGGGAAAACCATCAAAAGCAAAAGAAAAACTAATCAAAATAAAAGATATAACTGCAAATGATGGTAGAGTAGCACTTGAAGGAAGAGTGTTAACAGTTGAATGTAGAGAAACAAAATCAGGAAAAGGAATGCTTATAATTGACCTATATGATGGAACAGGCACAATGACATGTAAATCATTTGCCAAAGATATCAAAGAAGGAAATGAAATAAAAGCACAAATAGAACAAGCAAAAGGAATAAAAGTTATAGGAAAAGCAGGACTTGACACATATGCAGGAGATGTAACAGTAATTGCAAACACAATAATTGAAATAGAAAACAATATTCCAGACCTTCCAAAAGAAGACGAAGAAGAAGACACACCATTAATTTTAGGAAAAACAATGAACATAACCGCTCCACTTGCAAAAGTTTCAGAATTAGGACCAGAAGACGGAGCAGTTTCATTAGATGGTGAGATTATCTTTATGGAAGATAGAGAATTAAAATCTGGAAAAACATTATTAAGTTTTGACCTATATGATGGAACAAGTACACTTACATGTAAAGCATTCCTAGAAAAAGGAAAAGCTAAAAAAATAATAAAAAGAATGGGTAGTGTAAAAGGTATAAAAATTGAAGGAAATGCACAAATGGACTCATTCTCAGGTGAACTTACTGTTATGGCAAATACTATTGTAGAAAGTACAGGTGTAAAAAAAGAAGTAAGACAAGACAACGCAGAAGTAAAAAGAGTAGAATTACACATGCACACCAAAATGAGCCAAATGGATGCAGTAACATCAGCAACAGACTTGATAAAAAGAGCAATGAAATGGGGAATGAAATCAATAGCAATAACTGACCATGGAGTTGCACAAGCATTCCCAGAAGCATATCACCTAGTTGGTGACGACAACCCTGATATCAAAGTAATATATGGTGTAGAAGCATATTTAGCGCCAGATAATACAAAATCAATTTATAATGGAAAGGGACAAGACATAGATGCAACATATTGTGTACTTGACCTAGAAACAACAGGATTTTCAGCAACAAATGATAGAATTACAGAAATAGGAATAATGAAAGTTAAAAATAAAGAAGTAATAGACGAATTCAGTTGCTTTGTAAATCCAGAAAGACATATTCCAGAAAGAGTTACAGAAGTTACAAACATATCAGACGATATGGTAAAAGATGCAGAAACAATTGAAAAAGTATTCCCTAAAATGTTGGAATTTTTAGGTGACCAAAATGAAACTGTAATAGTAGCACATAATGCAAATTTTGATGTTGGTTTCTTAAAACAAAATGCAAAAAGATTAGGGTATGACTTTGATTATTCATACTTAGATACATTAAGTTTGGCCAAAGATTTATTCCCAGAGTATAAAAAATATAAATTAGGAAAAATTGCGGAAAATTTAGGAATTAAGGTAGAAGTAGCACATAGAGCTTTAGATGATGTTGATACAACAGTTAAAGTATTTAATGTAATGATAGATATGTTAAAGGAAAAGGGAGCAAAAAAACTAGAAGATATAGACCAAGTTGCAGCAGATCCAGTAGCAAAAGCAGAAGAATACAAAAAATTAAAAACATATCATGCTATCATTTTAGCAAAAAACTATGTGGGATTACGAAATTTATATAGATTAATTTCACTTTCACATGTTAATTATTTTTATAGAAAACCTAGAATATTAAAAAGCTTATACAAAAAATATTCAGAAGGTTTAATACTTGGAAGTGCATGTGAGGCAGGTGAACTATATCAGGCAATAGAACAAGGACGTCCAGATGAAGAGATTGAAGCGATTGCAAATGACTATGATTACTTAGAAATTCAACCAACAGGAAATAATCAATTCTTGATTAGAAATGGAATTGTAAGAGATGTTGAAGATTTAAGAGATATCAACAGAAAAATTGTTGCATTAGGTGAAAAATTAAACAAATTAGTTGTTGCAACATGTGATGTTCATTTTATGGACCCACAAGACGAAATTTATAGAAGAATATTAGAAGCGGGACAAAAATATGAAGATGCAGACAATCAAGCACCATTATATTTAAGAACAACAGAAGAAATGCTTGAAGAGTTCAGTTATTTAGGAGAAGAAAAAGCATATGAAGTAGTTGTAACAAACACAAATAAAATATCAGATATGTGTGAGCAAATAAGCCCAATATCACCAGAAAAATGTCCGCCACATATTCCAGGATGCGAAGAAGATATCAAAAACATAGCTTACAAAAAAGCACATGAATTATATGGTGACCCATTACCCAAAATAGTACAAGACAGACTTGATAAAGAGTTAGACTCAATTATAAGTAATGGATACTCAGTTATGTACATAATTGCACAAAAATTGGTATGGAAATCAAATGAAGATGGATATATAGTTGGTTCCAGAGGTTCAGTAGGTTCATCTTTAGCGGCATTTATGACAGGTATAACAGAAGTTAACTCACTACAACCACACTACCGTTGCCCAAACTGTAAGTATTCAGAATTTGAAGATTACGGAGTAGGAAATGGATTTGACTTACCAGATAAAGACTGTCCAAAATGTGGGCATAAACTAACAAAAGATGGAATGGACATACCATTTGAAACATTCTTAGGATTTAATGGAGACAAAGAACCAGATATTGACTTAAACTTCTCAGGTGAATATCAAGCAAAAGCACACAAATATACAGAAGTAATATTTGGTAAAGGTACAACATTTAAAGCTGGAACAGTTGGTACAGTAGCGGAAAAAACTGCATATGGATATGTTAAAGGATATTATGAAGATAGAGGCATTCCTATGAATAGAGCAGAAATTCAAAGACTATCACAAGGATGTACAGGAATAAAAAGAACAACAGGTCAGCACCCTGGTGGAATTATAGTTGTACCAAAAGGAAGAGAAATATATGAATTTACACCAGTACAACACCCTGCGGATGACCCAAATTCAGACATAATAACAACACACTTTGATTATCACTCAATAGATGGAAACTTGTTAAAACTAGATATACTAGGACACGATGATCCGACGGTAATTCGTATGTTACAAGATTTAACTGGAATAAAACCAACAGATGTACCACTAGATGACAAAGAAACAATGTCAATATTTAACTCAACAGAAGCATTAGGTGTAACACCAGAGCAAATTCACTCACAAGTTGGAACATTTGGAATACCTGAATATGGAACAAAATTTGCCAGAGGCATGCTTTTGGACACAAAACCAACAACATTTGATGAATTAATACGTTTATCAGGTTTATCACATGGTACAGACGTATGGTTAGGAAATGCCCAAACATTAATTGAACAAGGGGTAGTAACACTTCAAGAAGCAATATGTTGTCGTGACGATATTATGATTTACCTAATCAAAAAAGGATTACCACCAGACAAATCATTCAAAATAATGGAAGCAGTTCGTAAAGGAAAGGTTGCAAAAGGAAAAGAACCAAAATGGAAAGACGAATACATACCATTAATGAAAGAACACGATGTACCAGACTGGTATATCAAATCATGTGAAAAAATAAAATATATGTTCCCCAAAGCCCATGCAGCAGCATATGTTACAAACGCCTTTAGAATTGCATGGTTCAAAGTACACATACCACTAGCATATTATGCGGCATATTTTTCAATAAGAGCGAAAGCATTTGACGCAAGTTGCATGATATTTGGAAAAGAAAAAGTTAAAAACAAAATGAAAGAAATTGAAATGAAAAATCAAAAGAAAGAAGCAACAAAAGCTGAATTAGACATGTATGACGACTTAGAAATAGTATTAGAAATGTATGAAAGAGGATTTGAATTTTTACCAGTTGATTTATACGAATCAGAAGCAACAAAATTCAAAGTACAAGACAACAAATTAAGACCACCTTTAAATAGTATACCAGGTTTTGGTGGTGTAGCTGCACAAGGTATCGTAGAGGCTAGAAAAGATGGTAAATTCATGTCAATAGACGACCTAAAAATACGTGCTAAAATAGGTGCTTCAGGAGCAGATTTGCTTAAAGAATTTGGTTGCTTAGAAGGTATGAGCCAAAGTAATCAGTTGAGTCTGTTTGGATAAGATAGATTGAGAGGGATTGAGGGACGTTCCTTAAAATTCCCTTTTAAAGGGAAATAGGGACACTCCTTGAAAAGGGACAACAATTAAAGGAATGGAGTGAAATCAAAATGCAAGATTTACAAAATATATTCACAACTAAAAATATAATAATCTACTTTATACTAATAAATATAATAGGATTTCTAATAATGTATATAGACAAGCAAAAAGCCAAAAAAGGAAAATGGAGAATACCAGAAAAAACTCTATTTATAATAACTGCACTAGGTGGAGGTATTGGAACAATTGCTGGAATGTATACATTTAGACACAAAACACAAAAAGTTGCATTTGTTGTTGGATTTCCAGTTATAACAATTTTAGAAATAATATGTATAATATATTTTAAATTTATGAGTTAAAAGTATAATGCATAATATATTCTAAAATTGTAAGTTATAAGTATTATGTATAATATATTATGAATTTGTAGATTTGAAGAGATTATGTATATTTTAAAATAACAAAAACTATAAAATTGGCGATATATAGCCGTTTTATAGTTTTTTTATAATTTGCATAAAATTCAATAAGAGTACACATAAAATAGAATGACAAAATGTAAATAATTGGAAAATAAAGTTATGCACAATGGTATGTGCATAACTATCAAAAATAAAGGTACATTTTTGAGTTATTCACAGAGTTATCCACAGTTTCCACAGGGTGTGGATAAAAATTAAATAAAATAATGTAAACAAAACAGATAACATAATACAAGAAAGATAACATAATTGCAAAATAATACAAAAATATACAACAAAATGTCTTATTAATAATATTATAATAGTAAGAAGATAAAATTATTTAATATAGATATTTTGGGGGATTAAAAATGTTTAGAAAAATAAAATATATGATAGAAAAAAATTTTGAATTAAAAAGAAGTTTTGATAACAAAAAAGATATTAGAAAAGATGAAATAAGTCAATACATTAAACAAGGTGCAGTATTAATTGATGTGCGTAGTCCACAGGAATACAGAGAAGGACATCTTGATGGTGCAATATCAATACCTGATTATCAAATAAGAAGAGTTGTTGCAAGGCAAATAGCTACTAAAGAACAATTGATAGTTGTTTATTGCTCAACGGGACATAGGAGCCAAGAAGCACAAAGAATTTTAGAAAATATGGGATATACAAATGTGTATAATGTGTATGAGGGTATAATAATATGAAAACCCCCATAATGCGCATTGCACATTATGGGGTAAGCATTAATTATTTTTTTTCGTAACTACAAATTGAAGCAAATGTATATGTATTGATTTTTGCTTCGTCAGAGAAAAAATTTGGTGCTAAATCGTCAATCCTAAAAATATTATTAGAATTAGTGTATATTGGTAATAATTCTGTATCTATAAAACCAATAAAATCACCATCTTTGATTATAACAGAAAAAGAAGCTAAGGTATCTTCTGTTGTCGTTATTTTAACACCGTCCGTAATTCTACTGTTTTATCAGTTCATCATCATTTTGTAAATTTTTTTCTTCATTCATTTGAATGTCCTCCTTTTATACAGTAGTATTTACTAATAATAAAATAATACCACAATTTACATAAAATGTCAAACAAACTAATTTTCTATTTAATCTATTGTGATTTTATTAAACTTATGTTAAAATATGAACAAAAGTTAATAAAGAACGGAACTTAGTAATTCAAAATGTTTAATAAACAGAAAAACATAGGGAGGAAAAATGAATAAAAGACAAGAACATATAAGGAACTTCAGTATAATAGCACACATAGACCATGGAAAATCAACACTAGCAGACAGAATGATAGAAATGACAGGAGTACTTTCAAAAAGAGAAATGGAAAGTCAAGTGCTAGACAACATGGAAATAGAAAAAGAAAGAGGAATCACAATAAAATCACAAGCAGTAAGAATGATATACAAAGCAAAAAATGGTGAAGAATACGAATTCAATTTGATAGACACACCTGGCCATGTAGACTTCAACTACGAAGTATCAAGAAGTTTGGCAGCATGTGATGGAGCAATATTAGTTGTAGACTCAAGCCAAGGAGTTGAAGCACAAACTTTAGCAAACGTATATCTTGCAATAGATAATAATTTGGAAATATTGCCAGTAATAAATAAAATAGATTTACCAAACGCAAGACCAGACGAAGTAAAACAAGAGATTGAAGATATAATAGGAATACCGGCAGAAGATGCACCATGTATATCAGCAAAATCTGGATTAAATGTAGAAGAAGTTTTAGAAAGAATTGTAACAGACTTGCCTTCACCAAAAGGTGATGAAAATGCAAAAACAACTTGTTTAATATTTGACTCATACTACGACAATTACAAAGGAGCAGTAGCATATGTAAGAGTAATGGATGGAAAAGTAAAAGCAGGAGACGAAATAAGACTAATGGCAACAAATAAAGTATACACAGTTGCAGAAGTTGGATATTTTGTACCTGGATCATATATGCCTGCAAATGAAATAAAAGCAGGAGAAGTTGGATATATTGCAGCAAGTATAAAAAGTTTATCAGACATACATGTTGGAGATACAGTAACTTTAAACGGTAACCCAGCGGACAAGCCATTAAAAGGATACAAAAAAGTAACACCAATGGTATATTGTGGACTTTACCCAATAGATGGAAGTGAATACGAAAACTTAAAAGTGGCTCTAGAAAAGCTTCAATTAAATGATGCCGCACTAGAATATGAACCAGAAACATCAGCTGCACTTGGCTTTGGATTTAGATGTGGATTTTTAGGACTACTTCACCTAGAAATAATTGAAGAAAGATTAGACAGGGAATTTGACTTAGGATTAATCACAACTGCTCCATCAGTTATATATAAAGTGCACAAAACAACAGGAGAAGTTGAAGAAATATATAATCCAACAGAATTACCAACACCACAAGAAATATCATATATAGAAGAACCATTTGTAACTGCAAACATACTAACACCAAAAGAATATGTAGGAAACATAATGGAAATATGTCAAAATAGACGTGGAGTTTATATAGATATGAAATACCTTGACGAAAACAGGGTAACATTAGTATATGAAATGCCATTAAATGAAATAATATATGACTTTTTTGACAATCTAAAATCAAAGACAAAAGGATATGCATCATTTGACTATGAATTCAAAGAATACAGAAGGTCAAATCTAGTAAAACTAGACATACATATAAATGGTGAACCAGTTGACGCACTTTCATTTATAGTACACAAAGATAGTGCATATACAAGAGGAAAGAAAATGGTAGAAAAATTAAAAACAGTAATACCAAGAAAATTATTTACAATACCAATTCAAGCAGTAATTGGAGGACAAATTATAGCTAGAGAAACAATATCTGCAATGAGAAAAGACGTACTTGCAAAATGCTATGGTGGAGATGTTACTAGAAAAAAGAAACTTCTTGAAAAACAAAAAAGAGGTAAAAAGAAAATGCGTGAGATTGGTAATGTTGAAGTACCACAAGAGGCATTTTTATCAGTACTTAAATTAGATGATGAATAATAATTATTAAGTTCATATATTAAAAATAATGTAAAAAGTAAAAGAGGTAGAAAATGAAAAATAATTATAATCAAAAAAATAATAAAAAAATTCAAAAAGAAAATTATGAAAAAAAAGAAGAAAAAAATTATGATGACCAAGTAGAAGGAAGAAACTCTGTATTAGAACTATTAGAAAGCGGAAAAGATATTAACAAAATATTTATAGCAAAAGGAGAAAGACATGGCTCAATCAACAAAATAATAGCAATAGCAAAAGAAAAAGGAATAATAATAGTAGAAAAAGACAAAAGACAAATGGACGAAATGGCGCAAAATCAAAATTATCAAGGTGTCATTGCAATAGTACCACCATTTGAATATTGTGAAATTGAAGACATCATAGATTACGCAAAAGAAAAAAATGAAGAACCATTTGTACTAATTCTAGACGGAATAGAAGACCCACACAATTTGGGCTCAATTATAAGAACTGCAGAAACAGCAGGGGTTCACGGCGTAATTATACCTAAAAGAAGAGCAGCAGCAGTAAATAGTACAGTAAATAAAACATCGGCTGGAGCAGTAGAACATATGCATATTGCTAGAGTTACAAATATATCAGATGCAATTCAAAAATTAAAAGATGCCGGTCTATGGATATGTGGAACAGACATAAATACAGAAAAATATTATTATGATCAAGATTTAACAGGACCATTGGGCATTGTTATAGGAAATGAAGGAAGCGGAATGAGTGACAAAGTAAGAAAAAATTGTGACTTTTTAGTAAAGATTCCAATGAAAGGAAAAGTAACATCATTAAATGCCTCAGTATCAACAGGTATAGTAATATATGAAGCAGTTGAACAAAAATTAAGAAAAAGTATTGATTAAAAAAATAAAAAAATATATAATTGAAATGTACTTAAGAATAAAATAGGAGGTAAAAAATATGATGGCAAGAAAGAAAAGAATAGCAATATTATCAGCATCAATTGCTTTAACTGTCTTAATAATAATAGGAATTTTAATAGTTTTATATCTAAAAACAGATGCTTTTAAAACTAAGGAGACTTTATTTGCAAAATATATGTTACAAAACTTTGATGTTTTAGAAATACTAAAAGAAAATGATAATACAGAAATAGAAAATATGCTATCAGAAAATAAATATACTACTAATTTAGAAGGGAAAATTGAGTATACTGAAAATAAAGGAACTAGTAGTGAAAGTAAAAATAGTGGTGTAAACAATGTGAAAATACAGGCAAAAGGAAATGTGGATAAAACAAACAACTATAAATATTATGACATATCAGTTGTAAATAGTAATGAAAATAGTAATGAAAAGTTAGCTGGATTAGAATATTTACAACAAGATGATACATATGGAATAAGATTGAATGACATACAGCAATTTGTTACTACAAAGGGTGATGACAGTAAAACACAAATGCAATCTTTGGATGAGTTGATACAAAAAATAGATGTAAAATCTATATTAGAGTTTACAGATGAAGAAAAGCAAACTCTTGCAAATACTTATGTTGGAATAATACAAAACAATATATCTAAAGATAAATATCATAAACAATCAAATTCTTTAATAACAGTAAATGAAAAAGATGTACAAACAAATGCATATTATGTTAGTGTTACATTAGAAGAATTTAATAACTTGTATATAAAAATGTTGGAACAATTATCAAAGGATGAAATTATTTTATCAAAAATAGATAAAATAGAATCAAAAATAAAAGAAAATAACTCTGATTATTCTGGAAATTTAAAAGATGATTTTACTCAAAAAATAAATGATAAAATTAAAAATATCGAAGATAATAATATTGGAAATGATGAGGTAAAAATAACAGTTTATGAAAATAAAATGAAAACAGTAAGAACATCTATAGAAAAAGGAACTCAAAAAATAACTTTGGATTTTTATAATGGTTCATCTGCAAAATTAACAACATCAGAAGTAAAAGATGTTACAACAGAACAATTTATAAAAATAGAAAAACAAAATAATCAAACACAAAATAATACTGTTGTAGAATATAAAAGCACTCAAGATAATGCAGTGAAATTAGATATTAATTTAAATATTGAACAAACAGTTCAAAGTGATGATATTGATAAAGAAATAAAATTGGAAATGTCAAATGATAAGACAGATGCAATTGCAAAAATATCAAATAAAATAAATATTGTACAGGAATTTGATAATCAGGTTACTCTTGAAAAAGATGTTGTGGATATGGATAAATTGACTGAACAACAGTCAAATGCGATAAATAATGTACTAAAAAATAATGTACAAAAACAAATTTCTAATATATTATCGGTGGCAAGTGTAAATGATTATGTTAAAATTTTACAAAATTTGGGTCTTGTAAGTAAGGATACGATAAAATTACCTAGTGAAGGCGAAATAACAGATACTGAAAGAAAGAGATTTAATTCACAATTTGAATTTTTTGCAAGTGAAAATTTGACTGCAGATAATATTAAGGAATTACTTAATACAACTGAGGGTAATTTTGAGGATATGAAGGTTTTGCTAAAAACTGGTGAAGTTCAAGATTTAGATATTGACAAATTAAATTCTCAAAAAGATGGAGATGAATATAAAAAGAATATTTCAGAAATGGTTTTCTATATAAAAAGAAATTCTAATAATGAAGAAAAGACAAAACTTGCTGAACAGTATTTGGAAAAAAATAAAAATGATAAGTATACTGTATCTATTCAATATGATAGTGATGGTTTGGTTAGTCTTATTAGAGCAAAGATTCAAGAAAATAAATAATTTGTTTATATTATGGGGATTACGAAAGTAGTCTCTTTTTTTATCTTCTACAGAAAGTTTTATAATAAAAATAAAATTTTTTTGAGCAAAATTTGTGACAAAAATATTGAAGAATAAAGGGTTTTACGAATATGGAAAAAAATACCATAAAATTATTTTGAAAAAAGTATTGACTTTAATAAAAAATGGTGGTAAACTAATGCCTAGTTCACGAGGTTTGACAAGTGAATTAAACATAAAAACAATATGATTTTTTAATGCCAATTTTATTTGAAAAATTAATAAAAAAATTTTTTGAAAAAATTTTAAAAAAGTGTTGACAAACAAAAAAACATATTGTATAATACAAATCGTTCACCGCGAGGGAGAACAAAAAGTACATTGAAAAGTAAACAGTAAATCCTTTAGAGAATAAACCGAAGCGGT
>ERZ791852.193-NODE-193-length-49144-cov-18.491169_pt1 | contig 49144 bp, 70 predicted proteins | sample MGYA00510287_ERZ791852 | MGnify/ENA primary metagenome ERZ791852 (study PRJEB30046, sample SAMN00715257) | human gut metagenome | study: EMG produced TPA metagenomics assembly of the A metagenome-wide association study of gut microbiota in type 2... | reverse complement strand
TATTTGAAAAAGTATGGAAAGAAAAATATTTAGAAAATAATAATACGGTAATGGTACATATAAGGAGAATACGAGAAAAATTAAATGAAGACACAAAAAAACCAAAATTTATAAAAACAGTATGGGGAGTTGGATATAAAATTGAAAAATAAAGAATTGTTTAATGAAAAAATGAAATTGATAGGTAGTCTGATCCTTAGAATTATCATCTACTACATTGTAGCAGTAATTTTTTACATTGTAGTTTTAGATAATCTTTTAGGAAACTTTTTAGGAAATACTTTGTATAGGTTTAATTATAATTTATATGAGTGGTGTGTTTATAATAAAGAACCTATTTTTTTATTTTATATGATAATTATTTTAGTAATTGCTTTATATCGATTTTTTTCTAAAAAAGTTGATAATATAGAAAAATTATATAAATCATTTGATAACATTTTAAATGAAGAAACTCAAAACATAGAATTACCAAATGAGATGACAAGATTTTCAGAAAAATTAAATAAAATTAAATATGAGTATATTTTAAGTACAAAAAGAGCAAAAGAAGCTGAACAAAAGAAAAATGATTTAATTATGTATATGGCACATGACTTAAAAACACCGCTTACGTCAGTAATAGGATATTTATCGTTATTAAATGAAGAACAAGAAATATCAAAAAAATTACAAAATAAGTATATAAAAATAGCACTTGATAAAGCTTTAAGAGTTGAAGAACTTACTAATCAATTTTTTGAAATTACCAGATATAATTTGAATGATATACCTCTAAATAAAACAAATATTGATTTGGTAATGCTATTAGACCAATTAGTAGAAGAATTTTACCCAATGTTAGAAGAAAGAAATTTAAAATTGAATATAACTAAACCTAATATTTTAATGTATAATGCCGATGGAGATAAATTGGCAAGAGCTTTTGGAAATTTGCTGAAAAATGCAATTAGCTATAGCTATGAAAATACTACTATTACAATAAATATGATAGAAAATGAAGAAAATATTGAAATTACATTTAAAAATAAAGGAGCTACAATTCCTGAATATAAACTGGAAAGAATATTTGATAAATTTTATAGAGCAGATGAATCAAGACAAACAAATAATGGTGGAGCTGGATTAGGACTTGCTATTACAAAAGAAATAATAGAATTACATAATGGAAAAATTTGTGCAAAAAGTAATGATGAATTTATAGAATTTCAAATTGAATTGAAAAAATAATATTATAAGGTGAAAAATAAATTATAGGCTGTTAGTTAGATTAGTTTGAAACATAACTAATCTTATTTTTTATAGAAATCTTACAAGAAATGTAAGATACATATTAAACAAAATATGATATAATGCTAATGGAGGTTAGTAAAATGCAAAAAATACTAATAATAGAAGATGACGAAAAATTAAGAGAAGAATTAGAAACATTTTTAAACAGAAATGGATTTATAGCAACAAGCTTAAAAAAATTTGACAATGCAGTGGCAGACATATTAGAAATAAAAGCAGACTTATTATTAATTGATATAAACTTACCATATACAGATGGAGAATTTATTTGTAAAGAAATAAGAAAAACATCTAATGTACCGATTATAATGGTAACAAGCAGAGATAATGAAATGGATGAATTACTATCACTAAATTATGGTGCAGATCAATATGTAACAAAACCATATAATATTCAAATATTACTTGCAAAAATAGTTGGACTATTAAAAAGAAATCAAAATGCAGGAAATAATCCAGATAAAATAGACTGTGGGAGCTTTATATTAAATACAGCAGGAAGAATTATAGAAAAAGAAGATAAGAAAATAGAATTAACAAAAAATGAATATAAAATATTAGAATATTTAGTATTACATAGACAACAAGTAATATCAAGAGATGAAATAATGGACTACTTATGGGAAAGTGAAGAATTTGTCGATGATAATACTTTAAATGTTAATATTAAAAGACTAAGGACAAAACTAGAAGAACTAGGAATAATAAATCAAATTGAAACAAGAAGGGGACAAGGGTATATATTAAAATGAAGTTTGGAGAATTTATAAAAGAGAAAATATTATTGATTTTTTTAGTATTATTTGTAATAGTAAGTTCAGAAATATTATTATTGCCTTATACACAAATTGGAATATTTACAAGGATTTATATTGCAATATGTCCGATTATAATAATTGGTATTGATATTACTATTGAATATAGAAAAAAGAAGAATTTTTATAATGAATTAAAAAGTAATTTAGATGAATTAGGCGATAAATACTTAATATCAGAAATAATAAATACTCCAGATTTTCTTGAGGGTAAAATATTAAAAAAATCTATGCAAGAAGCTGGCAAATCTATGCTAGAAAATGTAAATACTTATAAGAGATTACAAGAAGATTATAAGGAATATATAGAATTATGGATTCACGAAATAAAAATACCAATTGCTACATCTAAATTAATTATTGAAAATAATAAAAATGAGATAACTAAAAGCATTGATGAAGAATTAGATGAAATAGAAAATTATACAGAACAAGCATTGTTTTATGCTAGAAGTAATACCGCTAACAAAGACTATGTTGTTACAAAATCAAATTTGCAAGAAATAGTAAATGGAGCAATTTTGAAAAATAAAAGTGCATTACTTTCAAGTAAGACAAGTATAGAATTACACGATTTGGAACGAGAAGTATATACAGATAGCAAATGGGCAGTTTTTATAATAAATCAGATTATACAAAATGCAATTAAGTATTCAAAAATTAAAGATAGAAAGATAGAAATATATGCTATTTCAAAAAGAGAAAATGTTGTTTTATATATAAAAGATAATGGAATTGGAATAAAAAAAGGAGAAATAACAAGAGTTTTTGAAAAAGGGTTTACAGGAGAAAATGGGAGAACAATAAACAAGAAATCTACTGGTATTGGGTTATATCTATGTAAGAAATTATGCAACAAATTAGGATTAGGAATAGAATTAAATTCAGAAAAAGATATAGGAACAGAAGTAAGAATTATATTCCCTAAAAGTAGTTTTATGAATTTGTAAGTCCATATTAGTTATGGACTTATTTTTATAAATGAGAAATCTTACAAAAAATGTAATGTTATTGTAAGATAAATCGATGGCAACTATTTTAAAATGAATTTATAATGTAGATATACAAAGAATTGAAAGGAGTTTTTTAGATGGAAAATGTATTAGAGGTTAAAAACATAGAAAAATACTATGGAAACAAATCTAATTTAACAAAAGCAATAGACAATATTAGCTTTAATGTAAAAAATGGAGAGTTTGTAGGAATTATGGGAGCAAGTGGCTCTGGTAAAACTACACTTTTGAATTGTGTATCTACTATTGATAGAGTAACAGCAGGACATATCATTATAAACGGAGAAGATATTACAAAGCTTAAAGGAAATAAATTAAACAAATTTAGGAGAGAGGAACTAGGCTTTATATTTCAAGACTTTAATTTATTAGATACATTAACAATTTATGAAAATATAGCTTTAGCATTAACAATTCAAAAAGTAAATGCTACTGAAATTAACAATAGAGTTCACGAAATAGCTAAAAAGTTAGATATTTCAGGAATAATGAATAAATACCCATATCAAGTATCTGGAGGGCAAAAACAAAGATGTGCAGCTGCAAGAGCAATAATAACAAATCCTAAAATAGTATTAGCAGACGAGCCAACAGGTGCATTAGATAGTAAATCAGCAAAACAATTATTGATGACATTTGATTACTTACATCAAAAATTAAATGCAACTATTTTAATGGTAACACACGATGCTTTTACAGCAAGTTATGCAGATAGAATTATATTTATAAAAGACGGAAAAATCTTTAATGAATTAGTTAAAGGAAATGATACAAGAAAACAATTCTTTGAGAAGATAATTGAGGTGCAAACACTTCTTGGAGGTGATTTGAACGATGTTATTTAAGTTATCAATTAAAAATATGAAAAAGAGCTTTAAGGATTATGCGATATATTTTTTAACATTAGTGTTAGGAGTTGCAATATTCTATATGTTTAACTCATTAGATAGTCAAGAAGCAATGTTACAAGTATCTAATTCAACAAGGGACATCATCAAAATTATGATAAGTATGTTAGGATATGTATCGGTATTTGTAGCAGTAGTATTAGGATTGCTTATCGTATATGCAAATAATTTCTTAATTAACCGAAGGAAAAAAGAATTTGGTATATATATGACACTTGGAATGGGAAAGAGGCAAATATCTAAAATTATAATACTAGAAACAATATTTGTAGGCATTATTTCACTTATAGTTGGACTTGTTATAGGAATATTTGCATCACAATTTATGTCTGTATTAGTAGCAAAAATGTTTGAGGCAGATATGAGTAATTTTCAATTTGTCTTTTCAAAAACAGCTTGTATAAAGACTTGTGTATATTTTGCAGTTATGTATATAGCAGTTATGTTCTTTAATACAATGACAGTTTCAAGATATAAATTGATAAATTTATTAAATGCTACAAAGAAAAATGAAAAAGTAAAAATAAAAAATCCTATTATTTCTATAATTGTATTTATTGGAGCAAGTTGCTTGTTAGGATATGCTTATTGGAAAGTAACAGGAGATGTTCACTCATTAACTACAGCAGATAAATTATTACCACCAATATTAATGGGAATTACTGGAACAATCTTGGTATTTTGGTCTTTATCTGGTTTTATATTAAGAGTAGTACAATCGATAAAAAATATCTATTTAAAAGGAACAAATATGTTTGTATTAAGACAAATCAACAGCAAAATCAATACAACAGTTATAAGTATGAGTGTTATTTGCTTAATGTTGTTTATGACAATTTCAATACTATCATCTAGTTTATCATTGAGAAATACAATGCAAAGAGAATTAGTAGAAATGACGCCTGTAGATATAAATTTATATAAAACAGCTAATTTATCAGAAAAATATTTACAATATGGAACTTATGGCAAAGAAATAATATCAACTCCTGAAGCAAGAAAAGATTCAAAAATACCAATTACAGAAACATTAAAAAATAATGGATTTGATATGACATTAATTAAAGATGTAGTAGAAATACCTATTTATGCTACAAAGGATTTGACTTGGGAAGATTTTTTAGGAGATAAAATTGAAGAAACAAGAGCACAATTTCCAAGTTTACGCTATGAAACAGCAGAAATGATAATAAAAATATCTGATTATAACAAAATTGCTTCACTTTATGGAATAGAACAATATGAATTGAAAGATAATGAATATATTGTACTTTGTGATTTTGATGGAATTGGAACTATAAGAGATAGAGTACTAGCAGATGAAAATATATTGGAGATTGCAGGAAAAGAATATAAGTCAAAATATAATGAATGTAAAAGTGGTTTTATTATGATGAATACAAGTCATGTAAATACAGGAATTATTTTAGTTCCAGATAGTTGTAATTTAACTGATGATATGAAAGTGCAACAATTATTAGTTGCAAATTATAATGCACAAACAGATGAAAAAAGACAAGAAATAGAAAAGATATTTACAAGTAATGATTCTATACTTGTTCAAAATTTAACAAACAAAGGAATTGATGTAGATGGAGTAACCAAAATATCTCTTATGGAAGCAAGCATAGGAATTGCAACAATTGTAACATTTATAGCAATTTATTTAGGAATAATATTCTTGATTGCAAGTGCAGCTATTTTAGCATTAAAACAATTAACAGAAAGCTCAGATAATAAGCAAAGATATACAATTTTAAGGGAAATAGGTTGTGATGAAAAAATGATTAATAAAGCATTATTTAGACAAATTGGTATATTCTTTGGACTACCACTAATACTTGCAATTATTCATTCAATATTTGGAATACAATTTGCGATGACAATGATGGAAGGATTAGCAAGTTCAGAAGATTTATTACCATCAATAGTTGCAACAGTAGTAATTATTGGAGTGATATATGGTGCATATTTTCTAGCAACATATTTTGGAAGTAAAAATATCATCAAAGAGGAGGAATAGTTCATGTTTATATTCGGATTCTTTAAGTTAATTATAATAGGAATAATAGCTTTCATAATAATTATTGTTTCATCTATTGCAGCAAGTGATTGGGATTTTACAAAAGATGAATTTATAAATACTTATAACACATTTTTACAAAGTTTTGATTTTGCAGGGATATCGAAAGAGAAAGATTTGCAAGGAAAAAGAAGTTTTGGAACAGACAAATATATTGGAACATATAAAGCAGAATATGATAATATAACATCCGAAGAAGCTATATTTGGAGGAACAGCATTAAACCGAAAAAATGGAGATCATATAAGATTAAAAATAAAAGTAGAAAAACAAAGTGGTAACATCAATGTAATTGCTAAACTAGGAGATAATGAAAAAACTTTAATAGATGATACAGGAGAATATGAAGATAATATTTATATTGAAGGTGTGAGCTATTATTTAACTATAAAATTAGATAATTTCAAAGGAAATATTGATATTATATCAGAATAGGAGAAAATGATATGGAAAGTTTAAAAGAAAAAATACCTATGATTATAGCAGTAGTTGTAGCAATAGCAATTTGTGTAGCAATATTGTACTTTTTTGAAAATTATGAATCAGCTTACTTTACTCAAATAGACAATACTAAAATAGAAAAACTATCTAGTACAGATGATATGAAATATAAATATACTTTAGAGTGCTATAATGAAAAAGGAAAGAAAAAAGAATTAAAATTTAAAACAAGTAGAGAACTAAAAGAAGATGCTTTTCTAAAGTTAGAAGTAAAAACTCTAGGAGTACATTCTTGGGAAGAAGTGCAATATGATGAACTTCCTAAAAAAGTTCAAACAAATTATACAAAATAAGTAATGCCACAAAAAAAGAGGTGGTTGAAATGAAAGTAATAAAAAATATAATATTTGTAGCAATAGTATTTTTAATAAGTATAGGATTATTAGTAGTAGGTAATGGATATGATATGTATAAGGATGCAATTTCTAAAATACCTCTTACAGAAAAAGTAGAAACTATTAAAGAAAAAGAAAACTATACTAAAATTGAAGAAGTACCAGAAATATATATAAAAGCAGTAATTTCGGTTGAAGATCATAGATTTTATAAACATAATGGAATAGATATAATAGCAATTGGTAGAGCCACTATAAATGATATAAAAGCAATGAGCTTTGTAGAAGGTGGAAGTACTATTACACAACAATTATCAAAAAATATCTATTTTACACAAGAAAAGAAAATAACAAGAAAAATTGCTGAAGTATTTATGTCTTTTGAAATAGAAAAGAACTATAATAAAGATGAAATACTGGAATTATATTTGAATACAAGCTATTTTGGAGAGGGGTGTTATACAGTAAAAGAAGCAAGTAGAAAATATTTTGGAAAAGAACCAAAAAAAATGACAGATTATGAAGCAATTATGCTTGCAGGAATACCTAATGCACCATCAGTATATTCTCTAACCAAGAATCCAGAACTTGCAAAACAAAGACAGAAACAGGTAATAAATAAAATGATAGAATATAAATATCTTACACAAAGTGAGGCAGATAAAATATTGGAGCAATAATTATAGTGCTAATTGTTTAACTACAATTAGCACACATCCCCTTTTATTTTCGAGAGTCTATATGAAAATGTAGGCTCTTTATTAGAATAAAAATTTCTAAAAACTAATGTAATTTTTCAAAAAGTGTGGTAAAATCAATAGAAAACAAATTTTAGGAAGTGAAACAAATGACAGAAACAGAATTAAAAAGATTTACTATTAGTCTAATTAAAAGCAAAGAAAAAGAAAACGAAGATTATATAAGATATTCATATTATGAGCTAAAAGTAAAAGACAACTTGTCAGAAGAAGAAATTGATGAGGTATTAAGAATAAGTAGAGATTATTTTGAAAACAAAGGATATAAAGTTTATTTTACAAATGCAGAATTTGAATATCAAAATGCCAAAAGAAAAGTAGAAATTAATGAATATATGATAGCTTTTAAAGAATGAGAGGAAAATGAAATGAATCAATACACATATTTTGCATTAGGTATAGTATTAGGAATTAGTTTAGCAGTTTATTATTTTATGAATAGGGAAGAAAAGATAGAGAAGAGGATTGTGTTAGATCAACAAATATATTCAACTCCTAAATTAGATAAAACAATGGAAAATGTTGTTGATAAAATAAATTTAAAAATAAAAGAATTTAAGAGAGAATTAACTGAGGAAGAAAAGAATGAAATAATAAAACAATGCTATCAAGAAAAATTTTTATAATCAAAAAGAAGTTATTAAAATCATAAAAAGACCTGCTCTGCTTGAAACAGAGCAAGTTTTTTTACAAGAACTAATTTTTTAAAAACTTATCTAAAACTTTTTCAAGTTCAGAATATTTTATAGGCTTTTCTAAATAATCATCAAAACCTAAATCATCAACAAAATGTTTTCTAGCATTTTTAGTAATTGTATGTATAACTACTGGAGTATTAAAATTATTAAGATTTCTTAATTTCTGCAATAATTCCGGACCACCATAACCTTTTTGATAAATATTGTTTGTAAAAATAATATCATATTTACAACCATTTTTTATTCTATCATATACATCAATACCTGTAGTAACAATATCTGCTGAAATTCCAAAATTCATTAACATTGTGCGAGTTAGTTTTGAAGAAAAACTATCATAATTACCAATTAAAGCTTTTTTACCTTCAAATTTTCCATTATATTTTTCTGGAATTTCAGAGAATTTAAAAGGATTTAGTTTTAAAGATTCAAATTCTGTTTCTTCTAATATTTGTGCTGAATTTTTTATCCTTGTAATTTCATTATTAAGAAAAGAAATCTTACTTTCCTTTTGTGAAATAGCGTTATTTAGTTTAGTCAATTTATTATTATAGGTATTTATTTTATAAAATAATATGATGATAAGCACAAAAAATACAATACTAAGACCAATAAAAAAATACAACATTTTTCATGAATTCCTTTCTATAAATTTTAATAAAAATACTGGGATTTTTTAAGTATTTCATTACAATAGAAAAATGTTTGGGCTATATACTTCATTGTGAATATTGCTACAAAATTATACCATACTAAAAAGAATGGTATTAGAAAGTGTGGTGATATATAATGAAGTTAATAGATATTTTTCGCAAAAATGTAAAATATTATAGATTTATGCAAAACTATTCTCAAGAAAGATTAGGGGAGTTATCTGGCTTAAGTACACATTATATATCAGATATTGAACAAGGAAAATACAGTCCATCAATTCCTACTATTGAAAATATAGCAAAAGCACTTGATGTAGATCCTTATTTGCTTTTTATTGCCAATCCAAAAGCAAATAAACTAGAGCCAAGAGTCGATATTCATCGAAAAAAGTAATTGCTATAAGTATATAGTAATACTTTTTTACAAATAATCAATACAATCGACAAAACTTGTCAAAAATCGCCACTTTTTTATTACTATTCAGTATTATACCATAAAAACACTAAATGGGACAAATAAGTTACATATTTTTTATCTAATTTATGGAAAAATAAGTTTGTTAAGAGGTGTTTTAAATGGAGAATAACGAAAAGTTAAAGGCATTATTATCAAAAGATTATATGCCTATTATATACAAAAATATAAAAAAGTATAGAAAAGAAAGTGGAATGTCATTAATGGAAGTAGCAGAAATATTGGATATGTCCCACGATTATTTAAGAAGAATTGAATCACTAAATGATGAAGTAAAAACATGCTCATTAAAATTGTTGATTAAATTTAGTATTTTATTTGATAAAAAGTTAGATGACTTTTTAAAAGAGGAAAAGTAGGTTAGCATAGTGCTAATCTTTTTTGTTTTATAAAAAGCAATATATTAAGGGACAAAGGAGAAAAAGAGACGGGGTTAAAACTTTACAAAATTTACATAATATGTTATAATTTAAGAGTGATACTGTAAAGGAGATATATGAAGTTGAGTAATGAAATAACAGTCAAATTAAAATGTACTGTAGAAGAAATATGCAAAATATTAGAAAGCAAAGGATTTCAATTTGTAGAAAGATATTTACTGGACGATATTTATTATATACCGAATACAATTAATATAAAGAATATGTCAGAACGAGATATATTAAGTAAAGCAATAATTTTACGAAATGTTGAAGGATATATTCCAAACAAATATAGGGAAAGTAAACTAACATATAAGAAAAAAGAAATTGATCAAGAAGGAAATATAGTAAAACAAAGTAAAGTTGATTGTAAAATTATAGATTCAAATGACGGAAAAAAATTTTTAGAAGCAATTGATTATAAAGCAATTATGCAAATTAAGGAATTTGATTATCTTTATAAGAAAAACGAGTTGCAAATATGTATAAAAGATGTACTAAATGGTGATAAGCTAATTGAGATTGAAGAAAATGAACAATTAGATACAATAGATAAAATAAAACAAGAGTTGGAAAGATTAAATCTTCCAGTAAATACAAATGATTATTTTATAAAAAAAGCTGAAATAGAATTAAGAAAGATTTTATAGGAGCGTGATTGTATGTCAAATATAAACTTGAATTTGTATAAAATTTTTTGCAAAGTTGCACAGTCAAAAAGTTATTCAGAAGCAGCAGAAAAATTAGATTTATCAGTCGCTAATGTTAGTACACAAATAGCAAATTTAGAGGAACAATTAAATTTAAAACTATTTAATAGGGAAAACAAAGGTGTAACTCTAACAGAAGATGGTAAAGAATTATATGAAATAGTAAATAAATCAATATCAGGATTTGATTTTGCAGAAAAATTAGCAAAGGATAAGAATGATATATCAAGTGGTTGCATAAAAATAGGATGCCCATCGCATTTTACAAGTTATTTACTAATGGAAAAAATAGAAAAAGTTAAGAAGGATTATCCAGATCTTAATATAAAAATAATATGTGAAGTTGATATAAATAAGATGATGAGTTTATTACAAAATCATGAGATTGATTTTGCGATAATAGATACAGAGATTGAAAATAGCAATATTGAAATAGAAGAACTATTAAAAATTAATAATATATTTGTTTCAAAAGCACCACTAAAAATTGCAGATATAAAAGAAATTGAAAAATTAAATTGTATTTTAAACCTTGAAAATACAAAAGCAACAAAACGATTAAAGGAACTTTTAAAAGAATACAATGTTAATATTAATGCTGATATAATGTGTGATGCAACTGAGGTAAGAGTTGAAGCAGTTAAGAAAAATATGGGAATAGCATATGTTATAAAAGAGGCTGTAAAAAATGAATTAAACAATAAAGAATTATATGAAGTTGAACTGCCGATAGAATTACCAAGCCTAAAACTAAATTTAATTTATCTAAAAGGTGAATTGACAAAGGTAGATAAAAAATTTATTAAAGAATATTTAAAAAATATATAAAGTAAAAATGTCCTAGAAATAGGATGTTTTTTGCTTTCAATGATTTTTAAGCGATATTCAAATATTAGGAATAGTTTTCCAATTGCTTTTCATATATAATATAAATGTGTAAAAAGAGATTTTATATATGAAAAGAGGATGTATATGATTAAGAAAAAAGTTTGTTGGAAAATAACAACTAAATGTAATCAAGGCTGTAAATATTGTTTTGGATTTAACAATATACCAAATCTATCTTTTGAAGAAAATGAAAGAGTATTAAATCATTTAATTGCAAGTGGGATAAACCATATTACTTGGACTGGTGGAGAAGCGGTATTATATCCAAGAGTAAATGAATTAATGAGAGAATCAAAAGAAAGAGGATTATATAATAAATTAGTAACGAACGGAATTTACTTATCAAAGAACGATAACGAATATGTAGAAGATATTTTAAATACACTTGATGAAATCAATTTATCTATTGATTCAATTGAAAATGATATCAATTTAGCATTAGGTAAAGAAAATAATCATTTAGATATTATAAAAAATCTTTTAGAAAAAACTAAAAACAAGAATATAAAAGTAAGAATAAACACGGTTGTTAGCAGGCTTAATGTTGATAAATTAGATGAATTAGGAGAATTTTTAAATAACTATCAAATAGAAAAATGGAAGTTTTTGAAGTTTATGCCTATTAGAGAAAGGGCTGAAAAAAATGAAAAACTATTTGAAATAGAAGAAAAAGAATTAGAAAATAGTGTAAAAAGATTAAGAAAATTTGAGAATATCAAAACTGTAGAATATAAAAAACAATGTGAATTTGAAAAAAGTATAGTAATTGTTCCAAATGCAGATATAATTCAAACACAAAATGGAAAGGATCATTATTTTGGAAATGCTCTAAAAGAAGAAATAATTGATTTTGACCAAATATATTCAAATAGAAAAATTAGAACATTAATTGCTCATAATGATATAAATGTAACAAATAGAATAGTTGATGCAATAAAAAAACTTGATTTTGTTGATGTAGTTGGTACAGCAAAAGATGGAACAGAAACATATCACAAAATTGTAGATTTAAAACCAGAAATGATATTTACAAAATATGCTATGGATAATATGAACGGATTAGATCTTGTAAAATCTTCAAAAGAAAAACTAAAAAATAATATACCTGTATTTAATATGATAATAGATAATAAAGTACAAGAAAATGAAATAGATGAGATGTATGATATTATAGGGAAAAATTTAAATTCTTTAATATCAAATTCAGATAATATAGGCAATAATGTAGTGGATATTATTAATCAATATAATGACTGTAAAAATAATAAATAAAAATAACAGATAAGTTTTAGTAAAATCAAAAAACTTATCTGTTATTTTTTTGTGTTTTTTAAGTAATATATACTAATATCTAGAAACAATTTTGGAGTAACTTCTTCGCCTTTTGGAAAGAATTTATAAATTGCAAAAGGCAAGTTTTCTTTATCCTTAAATTCATTTAAAGGCTTTAATGCCGTTCTAAAAGAAGAACGAATACCTTCGCCAGTTGTTCCAAGTTCTTTACCTACTGCATTAAATAAAGTATTCAAATTACCAAGTAAATTAGGCGAATTACAGCATTTTATCAATGTTTTCCTGACACGTTTTGAAGGAGTACTTTCAAGAGGTATATGTAATTTTAAAAATAGTCTATCTATTTTTCTTTCTAAAGTGAAATTAGACAATTCGTATATGGCTTTCAAAACATTTTTATAATTGGTGTTTTTTAAAAATATTTTATATATTTTAGACCAATTTGTAAGAGTTAATAATTCAGTAATAGAGCTATAAAGCAATATTGTATTACATTTATGTATTTCATAGTCATCTAATGAAAGTTCTTCGATTATATTAAAATATTTTGTGTCTAATATAAAAATGTCAGGTCTAAAATCGTAATACTGTTTCAAAACAGAAACTTCATCACTAGTAATTTTAAAATCAATATTGTTATCTTGTGTAAGGTATTGGCAAAGTTGAGAATTTTGCTCAATATTTTGAATGACTGCAAGAATCTTTACCATGATAACTTCTCCTAACAATTTTATAAATCAACAATATTATATCACTAAAATTATGTAAACACAATACAAAATGGAAGATTTTTACAAATAAAACTAAAAATATAACTGATTATGAATAATTTTAACCATTTTTCGCCGTTTATTAGCCATTTATCGCCGTTTTTACAATGGATTAATATTAATAAGTATAATCTCCAATAGGACAAATAGTCTTTAAGAGTTAGAAAAATAATACATTAGAAAAAATGATAAAGTACAAGAGATTTTTTATATCAATTAAAGATTATTTGTTAGGAGTGATAAAAATATGTAAAAGTAAACTATAAAGAATAAGAAAAAGTAAATTAATATTTGTTTTTCTTTCTCTTTTAGATATTTGTCCAATTTTTAGAAATTGGAGAGATAATAAATGGAAAGAAAAAATTATTTACAAGAAGAACTATCAAAAGAAGAAAAATCATATTTAAAAAAGTTGATTATAAATGTTAGAAAAAAATACATAAAGAATAATTATGAATATTTAAATAGTAAAGAAATCAATTTTGATATTTGTGAGGACATGGAGAGTAGCAGTTTATTTGATACTGTTCTTAATAAATGTGTCGATGAGTTAAAGTCTGCTCTTGAATTCGAGAGACTTTTTTGTGATGAAAAACTATATAATGTAGCGAAAGCATTGTCTGGAAAAGAAAAGATGGTGCTTTTTGCTTTATATAAAGAAGAAAAAAGTATAAAGCAAATAGCAAAAGAAATGAATGTAGAAAGAACAACAATATGGAGAATAAGAAATAAGGCACAAGAAAAGATTACAAAAAAATTACTAGGAGGAAAAAACAATGTTTAATAACTTTAATTTAGATGATGTAGAAATATTGAAAATTTTAGATGATTATAATCCACTAATTACAAGTATGAGTAGACTAAGGAATGGAATTGATGAAGACTTAATGCAAGAAATAAAATATATGATTTATAAAACTTTAACAAAAAATAGAAAAAAATTATAAAAAATGCAACATCGAATAAAAAAAATAGGACTCCTAATATTAGAAGGAGGTAACAATATGGATGAAAAAGAAAATACAAATCAAGTTGCAGAAGTAAAGAATTTAAAAGAAACTAAAAATTTTAGTAAAACAAAAGATGTAATAAGCAAAAATAATTCTAAAACGGAAATAGAACTTATTACTGCTTATGCACAGTTGGCATTCCATACATTAAAAAATAGCAATACAGACATAACAGCCAAGTCAATAAAAGAAGAAGTAACAATGTTTTATGAAAAATTTGGAAATACAGAAGTAAAGAGATTAGCTAATATAATAATGAAAGAGAAAAAGGAGAAAAAATAAAATGCTAAAATATTTGATTTTTTCTATAATCTCTTTCAGTTTAGGAATATTTGCTAGAGAGATCATAGAAATATTAGAAAGAAATAAAAGATATAAAACTGTAAAAAAATTAAGTGAACAAAATTTTAAAAAAGCAATGGAAGATTTAGAAATTAAATAGAGTTTTAATATAAGCTCTATTAGTTTCTTCATATTTAAAATTTGTTAGCAAAAAATCTACTAATTAGGAGTGTGTATGAATAGACAAGAGGCGATAAAAAAATTATATTTTGAATGTAAATATAATCAAAAAAAAATTGCTGAAACATTAGAAATTTCAAATAAATATGTCAGCAAGGTTTTGCTAGAAGATAGTAGATATAAAGAAGAAAAAGAAAAAAGAAAACTATTATCACAAAATAGGCATAGACAAAAAACAATTGACTATATAAAAAATAAAAGAAAATTAAATATGAATACTGAATATGAAAAATTAAAGCAAATGCATATACAGGCAAGTAGAGAATTATCTGGGGGAAAAAATATTAGCAATCGAGCATTTAGAAATTGGAATTCTTCTATTTATAAATATAATGATAAGACAAAATCATATTATTTGAAAAAGGGAATAGTAACTGGTTTTGATGTGCCTAAAAAAATAAACTGGAAAAGTTATTAAAGGAGGAACTTATAATGCTTGTAAAAATATTAGTAAACAACACTAATAATAGTAATGGCTATATAAAAGGTACAATAGAATTAAATCTTTTAAAAGAAGCATTAGAAAAAAATGTTATAACTGAAAATTCATATTATTATTTAAAAGATAAAATTATAAAAGAATATAAAATTTTTTGAAATGATTTGACTTAATATTACAACAGAGTTAACATATCAACTGGAAAATATATCAGTTGGGTTAGGAGATTGATATGCAAGTAAAAGTAATCAAGAAAATTGATGGAAAGTTAGACAGAAGGACAGGAAAAGTAATAACTGATAGATTAAGGGTATGTGCTTATTGTAGAGTAAGTACAGGAGATGAAGAACAAATAAATAGTTATGAATCTCAAAAAAAATATTATGATGAAAAAATTAATTCTAATTCACTATGGGTATTTGCTGGAATTTATGCGGATGAGGCGATTACAGGCACATTAGATTATAAAAGAAATGAATTTATGAGAATGATCACAGACGCAATGGAAGGAAAGTTTGATGTTATAATAACAAAATCTATTTCAAGATTTGCTCGTAATACACTTGATACATTAAAATATGTAAGAAAATTGAAAGAGAGAAAGATAGCAGTAATATTTGAAAAAGAGAATATAAATACATTAGAAATGTCTGGAGAGTTTTTACTTACAATATTAAGTTCAATTGCTCAACAAGAAAGTGAAAGTATTTCAGGAAATGTTAAGTTAGGATTAAAAATGAAAAAAGAAAGGGGGGAAATTGTAGGATTTAAACATTGCTTGGGATATGATTATGATAAAGATAGCCATGAAATTAAAATACAACAAGATGAGGCAGAAATTGTAAGACAAATTTTTAATAGATATTGTGAGGGAGCAGGTTCTACAATTATAGCAAGAGAACTTACTGAAGCTGGATATATTCCACCTAAAGGTGGAGAAAAATGGGCAGAGTCAACAATTAGAGGAATTATAAAAAATGAAAAATACAAAGGCGATGTACTACAAGGAAAGACATTTACAATAGACCCAATTACTCATAAAAGAATGGTTAATAAGGGCGAAGAAGATAAATATTATATAGAAAATAATCATGAAGCAATAGTATCAGCTGAAACATATGAAAAAGCACAAAAGATATTAGAAAAAAGATCCGGAGCAGTTGAAACTGGAAGAAGAAAAGGAAATTACAGTAGAAAATATACATTTAGCAGCAGAATTTTTTGTGGTTTTTGTGGTAGTGTATTTGTAAGAAGAAATTTATATAAAAATACAAAACATGAAACAAAAGTATGGCAGTGTATGAACTATGTAAAAAATGGTAAAAAATTTTGTCCTGAAACAAAAGCAATAAGAGAAAAAGTAATTGAAGATTGTTTTATCGAAGCTTATGAGCTGTTGTGCCAAGATAACAAAGAAGTAATAAATAACTTTTTAAATAGAATAGATGGCTTTTTAAGAGAAAATAACACAAAAAGTATATTACAAAAATTAGAAGTAAAAAAGCAGGGGATTGAAAATAAGATAAATTCATTGATAAATTTAATGATTGATGGTACAATAGACAAGGAAACATTTAATAAAAAGAAAATAGAATTAAATAAGAAGATTAAAAAGATTGAAAAAGATCAAGAACTATTCAAATGCCAACTTGACGATGAGAATAGTTTTGATTTTGGTGTTGAAAAAATTAAAAAAGTGTTTGATAAAGAAGCAAAAGATATTAGAGTGTTTGATAAGGATATATTCGAAGCATTAATTTATAAGGTCGTTATAGGCGATTATGACTCAAATGGAAATAAAGATCCATATGTAATAAGATTTATAGTAAAAAGTGGAATCGAAAATGTCAAAGACAAAATTGAAAGCAAGGTTATTGAAAATATATTAAATAAAGAAAATCTTATTTTGGATTTTTATAGTTGGCAAAATTATGTGTCTTTTGAAAAGCAAGCTGATGGAAGTTTAAGGAAAAAATTAGAAACTAAAATTAGAGTTAAGGTAGAACTAAACTCTGACAATACCACTCAATAGTGAATATGCAACTTTAAAAAATCATTGCAACCATCGATATACATGGCATGTTGAATGCGTATGTGTCCTAAATCTTAAATAAAGCCTTATATTTGGGCAAAAATCAACTGTTCAGTGCCTAACTCATACCATATTAGGTGGTATGGGTTGACTAAACAAAATAAAAAGTAGAGATTATAGGAGAAATAAAAAATGGTATTTAGTATTTTAGCATTATTAGCAGTGTGTATTAGTATATGTATTAAAGATAGAAAAAAATCATTATATGTTCAATCATTAAACTGCTTTTTTGAAGCAATATATGATTTTTTAATATCTGCTTTTACAGGTGCAATTTTAAGTATAATAAATTTAATAAGGACTTTTATATTTATAAATAAAAATAAATTTAGTAAATCTGTATATTTAATAATACTATTTATTTTTGAAGGAATAATTATGATAAATTGTTATTTTTCATGGACAGGGTGGGTTTCGCTATTACCAACAATTGGTTCAATGATTAGATCATATTGTCTATGGCAATCAAATATGAAATTAGTTAGAATATCTGGAATAACAACAGGAATTTTATACGGATCTTATTATATTTATTACCATAGTTGGTTCATGGTATTAGGTGATTTAATTTTATTACTTACAGGAATATACACACTTTACAAAAATGATATAAGGAGGAAAAATAACAATGAAGTTATATGTAATTAGACATGGAAACACAGATAGTAATAGATTAGATATATATAATGGAAAATTATTAAATGAAGATATAAATGATATTGGAATAAAACAAGCACAGGAAGCATCTAAAAAAATTAAAAATTTAAATTTAGATTTAATTATTTGTTCACCACTTTTAAGAACAAGACATACCTGTGATATTATAAATTCTAATAAGATAAAAGTAATATATGATGATCGAATAGAAGAAAGAAATTGTGGAGTTTTAACAAATACGAAAATCGATAATTTTTATTATACGGAATATTGGAATTATTATTCTAAAGTTAAAATCGATAATTTAGAAACAGTTCCAGAATTATTTAAAAGGGTTAATTTATTTTTAGATGAAATCAAGAAAAAATATAGTGGTCAAAATATACTTTTAGTAACACATGGTGGTGTAGCTAGAGCAATCCATTTTTATTTTAATGAATTGCCAGAAGATGGACAGGTGGAAAAATATTTGCCAGATAATTGTGAAATAAGAGAATATAGTTTTAATTAATTTAAATAAAAATTGATATATGCATAATACACATTCAACCATTAAGAGTGTTTATTATGTAGATATAATTGGACCTACTGAATATACAGTGCATATAATTGTAATACAAATAAGAAATATATCACAAGTATTTATACAGGGATTTGGTGATGCTATTACAATAAGTGTCGAAATAGAATCTGGAAAAAATAAACAAGAACAAATGAAAAATGCTAAAATAGTAGCAAGAAAGTTAATAAATGTATTTTCTGCTATTGTTTCAGTTCTTATAGTAAGTATTGCTATTATTAATAATTGGTCAATATGAAGAAATAAAAGGATATATTTGCGCTGTGTTTACTTTACGTGAATATAGAAGAAAAGGAATACAGACAAAACTAATAGGTGAATGCATAAAATTTGCAAAAGAACAAAATCTAGAAATTTTGAAACTTTCTAGTGATAATCCAGAAGCAATTTCTATTTATAAAAAGTATGGATTTGAAAATGATAAATTAACTATGGAATATTATATAAAATAAGAGGAAAAGATGATGGATAAAGAAATAATAATTGATAGAAGATAGGTTAAAAGAAAGAGATATGGGGATATATGAAAATATTCCATTTGACAATTTGGATTGGAATGTGTTTTGGAATTATAATTCAGATAGAAAATACCCAGAACTTGAATCTATGAAAGATGTTTATCAAAGAATTAAAGAATTTTTAGATGAATTGAAGAAAAAATACAAAGATGAGAAGATTTTGTTAGTAACGCATGGAGGAATATCAAGAGCAATATACTGGTTTTTTAATGGTATACCTAAAAATGGTAATTCTTCAAATATAAATAAAAATTGTAAAATATATGAATATGAGTTATAATGATGATAAGGAGGTTTTGGATGGAAAACGAGATTATAGAAAAAAACAATTCAGAATTAGTAATATATAAATCAACTAGATAAAATTTTGAATTCATTGGATGCAGAAGTATTAACTAGTCCTGGAAATATTAGTCATAAAAAAGCAGTGGAAAAAGCAAAAATAGGATATAAAAAGTATCATAAACATACAACTATAATGAATTGTTATTATGAAGTAGTCAGTTATACCTAAACATATAAAAAGTAACTGTTCATAATTAACAAACATATCATGTAGTGAGTGTGGCAGTGCTTAACCTTAAATAGTTTTGAAATTATTTCTACTGTAAGGATAGAATGGTTAAATGTTAGAAAATTTATTTTCCATATCTAACTAAAATATAACCAAAGTCAAATTTTAGATAAATGTTATAAAAAATATATAAATCTAGTTTAGAAAAAGTGCTAAGCTAGATTTTTTTAATTCTTAAAACTAAGTGAACTAGGAGGATTACATTATTGTGTTGTAATAGATAAGAAAAATATGAATCAATAGTTTTTTAGTTATTGATTTATTTTTTTGCCCTTTAAATTTTTTAGAAATTTAAAGGGCAGGATAAGGAAAGCAGAGCATTTCCTAAAACATTTAGAAAGACAAGCTTTCTAATCCACTGCAAAAATTGTTTTGGTGCAGATAAAATGCAGAGTGCGTACACTTCGGTGTATTTATACCTAAAAAATATTGTAAAATAGGCATTTGACTTACTTGTAAAATTGTAGAAATTATGCTAAAATATCGACAGTTATAAAAATATGTGCTATATTAGTACAAGAATTAAGAGGGAATAAGAATAGATGAACAGAATTGCAAAAAATGAAGATATAGAAGAAATATCAAGACTAAGAATAATGCAACAAAAAGACGATTGGAAAGAATTATATCCTAATAAGGATGAAGAATTTTATGAGGTAACAAAAAAATATTTAGAAGAACATTTAAATAAAGATATATTCTTTTTTGTAGAAATTATAGACAATAAGATAATTGCAACTTGTGGATTACAAGTAATAAAATACATGCCACAATGTGTGGAAAGTGGTGTTGAGGGATATATATGTGATGTCTTTACATTAAAAGAGTATAGGAGAAAAGGAATACAAACTAACTTAATAAAAGAATGTATTAAATTTGCAAAGAAAAATAATATAATTGAATTAAAACTTTCGAGTGATAATCCAGAGGCAATAAGAATATATCAAGAACAAGGTTTTGAACATGATAAATTAATAATGAAAAACCTGCTAAGCAAATGATTGAAACTTATAAAAAAGAAGGATATTCTACAATTGTGATAACTGATCATTGCAGTAAAAGTAAAATGGATAGACTAGGAAATATATCTTGGAGAGAAAAAATAGATTATGTATATACAGGATTTGATATAGCAAAGCAATATGGGGATGAATTAGGAATAAATATATTATTAGGTGTAGAAGTAACATTACAAATAACTGATAGTGATTATTTAGTATATGGAATAGATAAAGAGTTTCTATATGAAAATGAAAAGATATATGAGTATACATTAGAAGAATTATATAAACTTTGTAATAAAAAAGGATATTTATTAGTACAAGCACATCCATTTAGAGATGATATACAACTAGCACCATTAGAATATATTGATGGAATAGAAGTATTCAATGGATGTCAAGATGAAGTTTCAAGAAATGATAAAGCATTAGAATATGGAAAGAGTACAAATAAAATATTAACATCAGGTTCAGATTTTCACAGACTAGATGATCTTGCAAGAGGTGGAATTATTACAGAGATAGAAATAAAAAATATTAAGGAATTAGTAGAAATATTACAATCAAGAAATTATAAATTAAACAGAAATGAAGGAACATATAATGGAAAAATTAAAAATAGAATATAAATTTGATTTAGAAGATTTTATAGTTATGGAAAATATTGAACACTCATATTTTCCAAATGATAATATAACTACAGCAGAAGAAGTAATTAAATGGTACGAAAAAAACAATTTGACTTGCATTGGAGTAAGAAATGCTGATAACCAAATTATAGCTAGCGTAAATATATTACCATTAAAAAAAGAGGTTTTTAAAGATATATATGAAAATAGAATGAACGAAGCAGATGTAGTATATAATCAAATAGAAGAATATAAGGATGACAACTCATATCATATATATTTATCCTCTATATCAATTGATAAAAAATATAAAAATAATTACAAAGTGATTACAACTTTGTTAAGTGGTTGTATGAACTTACTTGATATGTTAATAAAAAGAAATATTAAAATAGAAAAAATTATGGCAGATGCAAGTACTATACATGGAGAAAAAATATGTAGAAAGCTATTAAGAATGGATTATATAATTGATACAAGCCATGATTCTAAGATATATTGTGAAGATGGAGAAGAATTTATAAAGGCTATAGAAAAAATTAAAAAATTTGTAAATTAAAAAAGAAATAGACAAATATGTAATATGAAAGTACGAAAATATATAGATTTAATATTATAAATAGTAGGCATACTGTTATGTCTAACAACATCTAACTAAAATCTAACCAAAGTAAAGATAATTTACAAAAAAAGCCTTAAAATTTAAAACTATTGTTATTACTAAAATTTATCAGAAAAGTAGCAAGATTTATTAGAATTTCATGGCTTTAAAGTCACTCAACATATTCTAAACAAGCACAAAGAATTTTTTCATGAAAACATGTGGAATGTGTAGCAGTGCTACATCTAAAAGATTAGATCTAAATTTGAAGATGTTTGATCTAGAAATAGTTCAGAAAGGAATAAAACATGGGAAAAGTTTTAAAAATAAGAGAAGTAGGAGATCCTATTCTTCAAAAAAAATGTGATGAAATAGATATAAAGAATATAAATAGAGAAATTTTAGACATCATAGAAGATTTAAAAGCAACATTAGAATTCGGTACAGGCCTAGGCATAGCCGCACCGCAAATAGGAGTAAATAAGAGAATAATTGTTGTAGGGGCTAAAAAAGAAAACATAAAATATAATGATGCAGAAGAAATACCAATAACTGCAATGATAAATCCAATTTGGAAAAAAATATCAGAAGATACTGACATACAATATGAAGGATGCATGAGTGTTCCAGTAATTAGAGGAAAAGTAGAAAGATATAAAAATATAGAATTAACTTATTTTAACGAAAATGGAGAAAAAATTGTAAGACAAGTGAATGGATTTTTTGCAAGACTTGTTCAACATGAATGTGACCACTTAGATGGTATTGTATTTTTAGAAAAAGTAAAAGAACATAATGGTTTTGCAACAGTTGATAGTATAAATAAATATAATTTAAGAGATAAAGAAAGAATTTAGGCATGAAAATTTATAATATTAAACCAGAAGATTATAAAATAAAAAAAGATATATTTTGTTAAAAAAATTAGGAGAAGTTGAAAATGAATAATAATATTAAACCAATAATATTTGATTTAGATGAAGTAAGAAGCAAGGCTGAAAATGGAGACAAATTTGCATGCTATATTTTAGGCAGAAGTTATGATAGTGAAGAAAATGGAGCAGAGCAAAGTTTTGAAAAAGCGATGCACTGGTATGAAAAAGGAAAAGAATTAGGAGATCCTCGTTGTGCTTACGGAGTTGGCGCTTGTTATTATTTTGGAGACGGAGTAGAACAAGATAAAGAAAAAGCAAAACAGATACATAATGAGGCTTATGAATCTCTATTAAGTCTTATAAATGAAGAACAAGAAAGTCCGAGAAGACAAGCATTTTCTAAATTTTGTTTAGGTGCTTATTACTATTTTGGATTCGGAAATATTGAAAGAAATGAAAATAAAGCATTTGAATTAATACATGATTGTGCAATGCAAGGGCATCTTCCAGCAATTTATGATTTAGGGGCAAATTTTTATTATAATGGTGTTGGAACAAAGAAAAACTTAAAACTATCTGAATATTATTTAAAGATGGCAGTTAATGCAGGATTGCCAAGAGCAAAAGCTAAGTTTGAACAATACAAAGATACATATGATAGAGAGATTGAAAAATAGTTAATTTAGGAGGTATAATAAATGGAAAATTATTTTATAATACATGGCTCATTTGGAAGTCCATTTGGAAATTGGTTTAGTTGGTTACATGATTTTATAGAAGATGATGGGAAGCAAGTATATGTTCCAAGCTTCCCGATTGGAGTAGGATATCAAAACTATGAAAATTGGAGCAAATTGTTAAAATATTATTTAGACTTAGGACTTATAAATGAAAATACTACAATTATAGGACATAGTATTGCACCAATATTCATATCAAAATTCCTAGTCAAAAATAAAGTGAAAGTTAAGAAATTAATATTCGTATGTGGATTTAATAATTATTTAGGGATAAATGAAGAATATGATAATGTTAATAAATCGATGTATTTTGATAATTTGGAAGATGTAAAACAGTATGCTAAAGAAATAGTTTGTTTCTATTCAGATAATGATCCATATGTAAGATTTGATGTAGAAAGGAACTTTGCAGATATTGTTGCAACAGAGCAAGTTTTAATACATAATGGTGGACACATCAATAGTGAGAGTGGATATGATACATTTGAAGAAATAGTAAGTTACTTATAAAGGTTATATTACAAAAAAATTGCAAATTTTCGTAATATGAAAATTAAATATGTCGGAAACTCTCGTAAATTTCACTTTATTTACGAGAGTTTTCGACAAGAAAAAAGAAAATCCCTCTTTGTATGAGGGAATTTAAGCGTTTATAAACGAACTAACCACATTTAAATGTGCAACATTAAATGTAATTATAGTGTATGCAAATAAAGAAAAATTATTACAAAAAGCAAAGACTAGGTTAACCTGGTCTTTGAAAAACAACTTCCACATCTTTCGATGTGCAACTCTAAATGTAATTATATTATAAGATATTTTGGGGCGAGAGTCAAGATATTTATTGAAATTAATCTTCAAAAGTGTAATATATTTATAGATTCGATGTATGTTAGATTATTTGATTCAGCAGTATTAACTGTTAGTCCTACATAATGATTTTCAGAGATATTGTATATAATTAAAACATGCTTCCTTATATTATTTTCAATTACTTCATAAATATTTTGAGAGTATATATCAAAATTAAAACCTCCTAATATAAACACTGTAGCGTATATAATTTTTATAATAAGCTACATTCTCAATAGTAAACTGCTTATAAAATAAGTCTTCTTGAACCTTCTATTTAACAGAAAAGTTCTTTACTATAATACTACATTTTCATATAAAAAGCAACACATTTGTTCTCTAAAATGTAAAATTATTTGGCATGATATAAAAACACAGGGTCATTTCATAAAATATTACAATTTTGTAACATTTTATGAAATAACCCTGAAGTATTTGGAAAAATACTTCCTTTTTTTTACTATTTATGATATAGTTATCATAAATAATCATTATATTAATATAAAGAAAAAGAAACTTAATACGAATACAGTTAGTTTTGATAAAAATAAAACTAAAAAATAATGATAATGCATAACAGATAAGATAAAAAATAAAAATACTAATAAAAGAAGGAATATATATGTTAAAAGACTTATGTTTTGAAATAATACAAACATGCCCTAATAAATGCAAATTTTGTTCTTCAAATTCATCAAAAGACAAAACGACAATTATAACACTAGAAGACTTTAAGAAAACAGTTATGTATTTTATTACCCATGGTGGAATTGGAGAAATATCAATTTCAGAAGGAGAACCTTTTTTACATCCAGATTTATTCGAAATGATAAAGTTTTGTAAAGACAATGGAATTAGAACAGTTATATTCACTAGTGGAATAAAAAGAACACCTACAATACCAGAAGAAGCGATAGAATATATAAAAAATAAATGTAAAAAAGATTTAGAAGAAATAGAAGAACATGAACCATGGAATGAAAGACTAAAAAGAAATGTGAAGGCATATTATAAAAGAATGATTAATCCAGGAGAATTTACTTCACTAACAAGGCAAGAACTAGAAAAAATAAAAGAATTAGGAGTAGATAAAATCGTATTTGATTGGCAAGCATTAGATGAAAATATTGATAATGAGTTAATGGGAAGAAAAGCATTAAATACAAATCTAATAGATTCTTTGGTTAGAGCAAGTATTGTTGGATTAAATGTAGATGTTCATTTTATTCCTATGAAACCAAATTATAGACAATTTCCAGATATCATAGAATGTTTAGAAATTTCAAAAGTAAAAAATATAAGTATTTTAAATTTTGTACCACAAGGTAGAGGACTAGAAAACAAACAAGACTTGATGTTAAATGAAACAGAGCTAAAAGAATTTAGTGAAATATTAAAAAAAGAGAAAGAAAAATATAGCGGTAACATAAGAATTGGAATTCCATTAAATGGGAAAATGTCTCATTTATGCACAGCAGGAACTGAAAAGTTAGATATAAAATATGATGGTACAATACTACCATGTCCAGCATTTAAAGAAATGAGCGTAGAAAAAATGGAAAAATATGGTATAAAATTACATAGTATATATGAGGATTTGGAAAAAGTAGTTATACATGAAGGAACAAGAAAATTACCATTATGTAAGCAAGTTTATGGATTTAATGGAGAATTGACAGAAAGTGAAGAGATAGAGTTTTGAGGAGGAATATTTATGAAAATATTAATAGGAACAAAAAATCCAGGAAAAATAGAAGGAGCAAAACAAGCATTTGAAAAATATTTTGATAAAGTAGAAATAGAAGGAATACCAGTAGATTCAAATGTAGGAGACCAACCAATAAATGAAGAAATACTTCAAGGAGCAAAAAATAGAGTGAAAAATCTAAAAGAATACGCTTCAAAAAACAATATAAAAGCAGACTTTTATATTTCAAGTGAAGCTGGTATCACAGATTCTTTAGGAGAATGGATAGATATAAATGCAGTAGTTGTGGAAGATTCAAAAGGATTTCAAAGTATAGGAACAAGCCAAGGATTTCCAATTCCTGATAAATACATTGATGAAATTAAAGCAACAGAACTTGGAAAAGTTATGGACAAGATATTCGATGGACAAGAATTAGGCAAAGGAAAAGGTGGAATAAGTTACTTAACAAAAAATGAAGTATCAAGAATTGATTTAACAAGAAATGCATTTATTATGGCACTAACAAAACATATTAATGGAGATATATGGAGATAGAAATTACCTTTATTTTAATTCCGATAAAAAAATAATTGAAAGATGTATAATAGAAAAATAAAAAAAGGAGATAAGCAAATGAATAAAATAATTATAGAAGTAGGATCAACATGTTTAAAAATAGACAATTATGATGGAAATAAAATAAAAAAATTAGATGGAATTACAATACAATTCAAAAAACATTATAACGAAGACAAAAAGTTAAGAGAAAATGATGTGAAAGAACTTATAAAAAAAGTAAATGAATTAAAATCAATTTCTGAAGACATATATGTATGTGGAACAAGCATTTTCAGAACCCTAAATAAAGAAGAAAGAGCGATATTCTTAAATAGATTCAAAAATGAAACAGGATACGATTTCAACATTATATCTCAAGAAAGAGAAAATAAATTAACTGTATTAGGGGCAACCAGATTTGTAAAAGACAAAGTTTGTGTTTTCATTGGTGGTGGAGGCTCTACTGAAATTGCAATTTATGATAAAGAAATAAAAGAAAGTGTTAATACGAACATTGGAGTTATAGATGTAATGCAAGAATTTCCTGATTTAGCTGAAAATTATGCAACAACTGATTTAGAAAAAGTAGAAACATTTATAAAGGGAAGACTAAATTTACCAAAACAAAAAGCAGATATATTAATATTGGCAGGTGGCGGACATGAAAAGTTTGCCAGAAACTCAGGAATAAAATATGAAGAAAATACTTTATACAAAGATAATTCAGAACCAATTATGATGGACATAGAAACAAGAAGAAAGGAAACAGAGAGATATTATAAGTCTATTTCTTTAGATGAGATAAGACAAAGAGTTAAAGACCCAGATTGGTGGTATGCTACAAGAGCAATGTCTGCATTTGCATTAGTGGTTGCAGAAGCAATAGATGCAAAATATATTGTTCCAACAGATATAGCAATGGCATACGGAATTATAAAAGATGGAGACAATAAAAAGTAAATTTGAAAAAGGAGATAAATATGGTTGTTATAGCAGGGTGTTTAATCGTAAAAAATAATAAGATATTAATGGCAAAAGAAGCCAAAAAGAAATGTTATGGACAATGGAACTTTCCAGCAGGCCATGTAGAGGAAAATGAATTGGTAACAGATGCAGCAATTAGAGAGGCTTATGAGGAAACAGGTTGCAAAGTAAAATTAACAGGAGTATTGCCAATAAGTACAGCGTATTTAAAAGAAAAAGAAACGGCAATAATTATAAAATTCACAGCAGATGTTATTGAAGAAAATATCAAATTTAATACAAAAGAGATATTAGATGTAAAATGGTTAGATTTAGATAAAGTTAGAAATATGACAAAAGATGAACTAAGAGGATATGATACAGCACTTCAAGACATAAAAGACCTTGAGAATAAAAAAATATATCCATTAGATATTTTTAATAACAAAATATACTAGACAAAAATAATAAAATTATTAAATATAAAAACATAGATAATTTGGAGATAAAAAATGATATATCTAAAAACATTTAAATTAAGTGAAAGTAGAAGCACAGACCCCAATATATATCCATTTTGCATATTCAAAAATAAAGAACCAAATATATTTGTATTTGACGACATCACAGTATTATATGGAAACAATGGGAGTGGAAAATCAACAATATTAAACATGATTGCACACAAATTAAACTTAAAAGGCAAAGAACGAAACTATTCTAGAATTGACGGATGGTGGCCATATTTTGAAAATTATTCAAATGAATGTAAATATGAACTAGGAGAAAACGAATATGGAAGTAGGCTAACTAAAATTCCTACAAATAGTAGATATATAAAAAGCGAAGAAATATTATATGAAATTAGAAAAATACAACAAGATGCAGTCATACAAGAAAGCATAGAAAGTACTCTAACCAAAGAAAGAGGAAGAAAAAATGCAAAAGATTTTTTAAAAACAAAAGAAGGTGGAAAACAATTTCCAAGATTTGCATTTGCGCAAGATAAATATTCAAATGGAGAAACAACATTACAAATATTAGAAGAGGATATTGAACCAGATAAATTATATTTATTAGATGAGCCAGAAGTGTCACTTTCACCACAAAATCAAGTAAAACTTGCAGAAAAAATAAATGAAATGGCAAGATATCTCGGAGTTCAATTCGTTATAGCAACTCATTCTCCATTTATGTTAGGAATATTAAATGCAAAAATATACAATTTAGACACAAAAGATTATAGAGTAGAAAAATGGAATGAACTTGAAAATGTAAGATATTTTTATAACTTTTTCAAAAGTAAAAAAGAAGAATTTGAAAATTAGAGGAAAATTATGATAAAAAGATATAAACAAACAGAAATAGAAAAATTAGCAGAAATACTAAAAAATGATGGAGTAATTAGTGTTCCAACAGACACAGTATATGGAGTATGTGCTAGAATAAATTCAAAAAAAGCACATGACAATTTAATAAAAACAAAAAATAGACCAATTACAAAACCATTTCCAATAATGTGTTCAGATGAAGAACAAATAAAAAACATAGCAATAGTGAATGAAAAGGCAGAAAAACTAATAAAAGAATTTATGCCCGGTCCAATAACACTAATTTTAGAAAAAAGACCAGAAGTGCCAGAATATGTAAACAATGGAAAAACAACAATTGCAGTACGAATGGCAACATCAAAAGCGATAAAAGAATTAATTATAAAAACAGGATGTCCAATATTTATGAGCAGTGCTAATCAAAGTGGAGAGCCAACATGTACAAACTTAGATGAAATAGAAAACGAATGTCCAAATCTAGATGGAATGATGGAAGGCTCTGTCAAATTTGGAAAAGGAAGTACAATAGTTGATTGTGTTTCAAAAGAATTAAAAATTTTAAGAGAGGGACCAATTACAATAGAACAAATTAACAACTTAAAAACGAAAGTGAGATGAAAGCAATGTTATTAAAACAACTAAAATATTTCATATCAATAGTCGAAAAAGGAAACTTCACAGAAGCAGCAGAAGAAAATTACATATCGCAATCAGCAATATCACAGCAAATACAAAGTTTAGAAAATGCAAATGCAATTAGCAAAATAATGAACGAAGCAGGATTTGACACAGAACAGGAGTATCACCATCACAAGCACCAATAGAAGCAATATTAAAAGTAGATTTATATGGAACAGCAGTATATAGAGGATATATCACAATATGAAGTAATTTATATTGGAGCACCAGTAATATTGGGGAATAATGTCACAAGAAATGATAACACAATTGGAAAAATTAGACTTTACTGGTAAAATAGTTAGAGTATTTACAACACCTGAAGGTTCTGGGTTGGGCTCTATTCCATCACAAATAAAAAGAGTATGTAAAGGTGCAAATGTTTTAGATGATGGAATTGCAATTCGAGGAGCATCAGTCAAAAAATCAAAAGATAAAATTAAAAATTGGTTATAAACATCCCATTTTATTGTTAGAGAACTACTTGAAATATAGTAGTTCTTTTTGGTATAATCATAGCAATAAATAGTAAATTGTTTTTAGGAGGAATGATTAAAAATGAAATTGAAAATCTTAGGGTCCGGAAATATTTTTTCCAAGTATAATAGTGCAAGTTATTTAGTTGATGACAAGATACTAATAGATATTCCAAATGGTACATGTAAAACTTTAAAAAACATAGGTATAGAGCCTAGCAAAATAAGCGAAATATTAATTACGCACTTTCATGGAGATCATTATTTGGACATGCCTTTTTTGCTATTAAACAAAATTTTTGATAATGCTATATGCTCAAGCATTTATTGCGATAGTACGGGGAATGAAAAAATTTATAATATTACTAAATTAGCCTTTCCTAACAAAGTAAAAAAAATCAACAATTATTTTAAATATAATTATGATAAAAAGTTTAGAATTAATGATTATGAAATAGAGAAAAATCTTTTAGAACATGAAGATGGAATAGAAGCATATGGATATATTTTTAATAAAAATGATTTGTATGTTGGATTTACTGGTGATTCAGGAATTTGTGATAATATTGAAATAATGGCAAAAAAATGCAGACATTTGATATGCGATTGCAACTCTATAAAGGGAAAAAAATCACACATGGGGATAGATAATTTAACGGAATTAGCAAAAAGATACTCAAATTGTATATTTTATACTACACATATGGATGATTCAACTAGAAAAGAACTAGAAAAAATAACTATGGAAAATATTATTATTTTGAATGACAATGATGAATTTATATTTTAGTGTTTTAATCAAATAATACTGCAGATATAATGATATAAATTACTTGCAGTTTCATATTAAATATGATAAAATTATGTAAATTTTATTTTATGGAGGTATCAATATGAAATTAATAGACAATGCAACAGACATTCGGATTCCAAAAGATACAATAGTTATCATGGCAGGAGTACAAGGGGCTGGAAAAACTTTTTTTACTAATCAATATTTTGATAAAGAAAATATTATTTGTAATGATGAAATTTTTTGGGAGGAATTCAAAAAGTCAGGAAAAAAAGATATGATAGATTCACAAGACTATGAGGATATATGTATTAGAACATTAGATACAATAACCGAAATGATAAAAAAATATAGTAAAGAAAAATCATATACAGTACTTGACTCTATTGGCTATTCTTTTGACAAAAGAATAGAATGTATAATTGAAATGAAAAAAACATTTAAAAACATTATATTAATTGTAATTAATCCTAATTTTGAAGTCATATATAAACAACTTCAGGAAAGAGAAAAAGCATCTAGAAAGTCTAAGATGCAAAAGGAAATTACAATTCCAGACCGCATCACAATGATAGCCAATAAGTATGATTTGGACAAACAAATAAGCGATAAGAGTATTAGTTATAAAACTACTACAACTTATATTGTCAGAGACATGAATAATGTCAAAGTTTCTATTGAGACTATGTAAAAAATTTAATAATTTTTGCAATATATCTCCAGTTTTTTTGCTGGAGATATAATATTAAAAAAATTTAAGAGATTAACCAATAACAATGGAACAAATTAGGATAATTTTTTATATAACATTTATTATAAAAATCAAAAGCATAATGAGCATTAAAGACTCATTATTTTTTTAACCAAATTTTAACCTTTCTTTAATCAAAAATTAAACAACAAGAAGTAGAATATCAACATAAAAAGCATCAAAATTGAAAAAATACAAATTTTCAATCAGATATGCATTTTGAAAAAGAAAGGAGTCAAAAATGAAAGAATTTTTAAAGAATGCAATGCAAGGATTTTCAATGGCATTAGCAGACAGTGTACCGGGAGTATCAGGAGGAACTGTCGCTTTCGTATTAGGATTTTATGATAAATTCATAAACTTGCTAAACACATTAATAAGCAGAAAAGGAGACAAAAAAGAAGCAATTAAATTTTTAGTAAAACTAGGAATAAAAGAAATATTACATTTCAATTTATCATATATACCAGTACTATTTGTATTTGGGTTAGGAATTATAGCAGGAATTGCACTTATTATAAAAGCACAGTTAAAAAAACATTAGAAAAATACAGACCACAAACAATTTATTTAATAATAGGATTGATGATTGGTTCAATATATGCTATTATAATTGGAGTAACAACATTGAAAGTACCACAAGCACCATTATCATTTAGTACATTTAGCATTGTTTACTTTATAATTGGTGGGCTAGTAATTTTAGGAATGGAAGTTGCAAAAAGAAAATTAGCCAATAAAGAGAAATAGTTAAAAATATAATTTGACATAAATGTAAAAGAAGTATAATATCTAAGGAGGGTTTGAAGATGGCAAAAATATTAATTGTAGAAGACGAAAAACAAATGACAGACTTTATAAATCTTGAATTAAAACATGAAGGATATGAAGTAGATATTTGTTATAACGGAGAACAAGGAATTGATAAATGAAATTATAGAAGAAACTAAAATAATAGAAACAAATCGAAATATTTATAGTAGCAACAATGAAGAATGTTATATTGATGCAGACATAAGTAATGTAAAAGAATTAATAAGAATATTTATTGACAATGCAATTAAATACACAGAAGAAAATGGCAAAATCAATAGCAAATATGAATAATGCAGAAATTAAGTTAGAAAGCAAACAAGGTAAAGGCTCTACATTCACATTAATTTTTTCAGAAAGTCTAATTAATATATAAAGAAATTTTAAGGAGGAAATTATTTAAAAATGAAAGAAAAAATAAAAGAAATTACAAAGAAAAACTTTAAATGGCTTGTGTTATTTATAGCACTAATTGGATTTTTATCCTTAGCAGAAGATGTATTCCATAAAGAAATAATGAATGGAGATATAATTGGCTACAAAATAATATCAACATTTTTAATATCAGACTTTGCAACACCAATAGCCAAATTTATCACAAACTTTGGTGGTGCGATATTTTTAATTACATTAACAGTAATACTATTTATATTAATAAAAAATAAAAAAATAGGGCTATCAATATTAACAAATTTAGTTGTTATTGCAGGATTAAATCAGGTAATAAAGCGAATATTACAAAGACCGCGTCCAACAGAATATAAAATTATCGAAGAAACAGGATACAGTTTTCCATCAGGACATTCTATGGTAAGTATGGCATTTTATGGATATTTAATATATCTAATTTATAAATACGTAAAAAATAAATATATTAAATGGATTTCTATTATAGCATTAAGTATTTTGATATGTTTTATTGGAATTAGTAGGATTTATTTAGGTGTTCATTATACAAGTGATGTTTTAGGTGGATTTTTATTGTCAATTTCATATTTAATTATATATGTGAGTGTTGTTAATAAATTTTTAATAGTTACAACCGACATATATAATAACATTGAAATGAAAAAAATCAAGAAAGAAATTAGCAAAAATTAGTTGCTAATTATCTATTCTTATGCTATATTATAATAAAAATAAATTGATATGGAGGAAATTTATGGAAAAAGAATTAGTAATAAAAAAATGTTCTAAATGTAATACTTTAATTGAAGTTATAAAAGATTGTAACTGTGATAATTGTAGTATTAAATGTTGCGGAGAGGAAATGATAGAATTAGTTCCCAATAGTGTAGATGCTGCTTTAGAAAAGCATGTACCAAATTATGAAGTTATAGATAATCAAATAATTGTCACGGTTAACCACGTTATGGAAGAAGATCATTTTATAGAATGGATTGCAATGTCATCAAATAACGAAATCATAAAGAAAGTTTTATTGCCAAATAAAAAAGCAAGTGCTATATTTCCATATGTTAAAGGAAGCAAGATTTATTCTTTTTGCAATAAACATGGACTTTGGGCAAAAGATGTTGAATAAATATAGATAATTAAGGTTGAAGGATAATTAAGTTTTTTCAATCAGGTTTGTGACTTAGGAAGGAATGTGATTTAAAATGAGAGATATTAGTATTTCTAATGATATCATATATATTGGAGCTGATGATAAAGATATAGAATTATTTGAAAATCAATATGATGTACCAAATGGAGTATCATATAATTCGTATATAATAATTGATAAAAAAATTGCAATAATGGATACAATTGATAAAAGAAAGACTAGTCAATGGCTTGAAAATTTAGAGAAAGTATTAAATGGTAGAGATCCAGATTATTTAGTTATTTCACATCTGGAACCAGACCATGCTTACAATATAGATACTTTAATAAAAAAATATCCAAATATAAAGTTAGTTGGAAATTCAAAAACTTTTACCTTTTTACCACAATTTTTCGAAATACAAGATTTAGATTCAAGAAAAATTGAAGTAAAAGAAGGGGATATTTTAGACTTAGGAAATCATAAATTGAAATTTATTATGGCACCAATGGTGCATTGGCCAGAGGTAATGATGACATATGAAGAAAAAGAAAAAACATTATTTTCAGCAGATGCATTTGGTAAATTTGGAACATTAGATACCAAAGAAGATTGGGATTGTGAAGCCAGAAGATATTATTTTAATATAGTTGGAAAATATGGTATGCAAGTACAAACACTATTAAAAAAAGTTATGAATTTAGATATAGAAAAGATTTGTCCGTTACACGGGCCAACGTTAAAAGAAAATTTGGAACATTATATTGAAAAATACAATATTTGGAGTAGTTATAAAACAGAAAGCGAAGGAGTGTATATAGCTTGTGCATCAATTCATGGAAATACATATAGTGCTTGTGAAAAATTAAAGGAGATTTTAGAAGAAAAAGGCGAAAGAAATGTTGTTTTAGTTGATTTATCAAAAGAAGATTGGTCAGAAGCAGTAGAAGATGCATTTAGATATGGTAAAGTTGTATTCGCTTCTTCAACGTACAATATGGAAATATTTACTCCAATGAGGAACTTATTATTGAATTTAAAAGAAAAAAATTATCAAAATAAGATTGTTGGACTGATTGAAAATGGAACTTGGGCTCCAAATTCTGCTAAATGTATGAAAGAGATATTGAGTACAATGAAAAATATGGATATAATAGAACCAGTAGTTACAATTAAATCTAGACTTTCAAAAGAAAATTGTTTACAATTAATTGAAATGGCAGATGATTTAATAAAAAAATAAAAAGGAGGTTTGTGATATGAAATATAAATGTACAGCTTGTGGATATATTTATGATGATAATGTAGAATCAGTAAAATTTGAAGATTTACCAGCTGATTGGGTATGTCCTTTATGCGGTCTTGGAAAAGAATTTTTTGAAAAAATAGAAGAATAAGAAACGATTTAAGAGTTTAATGCAGTTTTTATAAAAAATAGCAGTTTTAATGTACTGCTATTTTTGCATTTCACGATAATTATTTCCCCATTGCACCATAGAATCCAAAACATGCTTTAAGCTCCAATCAGTATCTGTAAGAGAATACTCAACTCTTGGAGGAAGTTCAACAAAAACTTCACGATGAATAAGATTTGATTTTTCCATAGCTCTCAAATTATTCATAATTTAGAAAGCAAAACGCTTTCTTTTTTAAATTTTTTATGATAAAATGTGAAAACAATAATGTATAATTTAAAATAAAAAGAAGGTAATAAAAATGAAATTAAATATAGTAATGGTAGAACCAGAAATACCACAAAATACTGGGAATATAGCAAGAACATGTGCAATAACAGGAGCAAAACTACACTTAGTACACCCACTAGGATTCAAAATAGACGAAAAATCAGTAAAAAGAGCAGGGCTAGACTATTGGGACAAGTTAGACATAGAAGAACATAAATCATTGGAAGATTTTTTAAATAAATACAAACCAGAAGAAAACAATATGTTTTTTGCAACAACAAAAGGAACTACAAAATATACAGACATAGACTATTCAACAATGGACGAAGTATTTGTATTATACGGAAAAGAAACAAAAGGGTTACCAGAACCTTTACTAGAAAAATATTTAGACGAAAAAACAATACGAATACCAATGTTACCAACTTTAAGATCATTGAATTTGTCAAATTCTGTTGCAATTATTACATATGAAATTTTAAGACAACATAATTTTGAAGATTTACAAGAAACAAGTACATATTTTAGTGATAAAATATAAAACAAAAGAAAAATATAGAATATGTGCAAAAGACATTTTCTTAAGTAGAATAAAAATTTTAGCAATGGGAGCAAATTATGGAAAAAATATACAAAGAACCAAACAAATCAGAAACAGAAACAACAATTAATGTATTATATAGTGAAAATATGCTATCAATATATACAAACAAAGTAAATTTACAAAAACAGCTCAACAAATTATTAGGAGCTCCTACTAAAGAAGACAAAATTAAAAGAAGTATTGCAGGAAGCAGATGGAATATTTCATTAGATGATAAAACAAAAATACAAAAAATAATTCTAAAAGCAAATATATATGAATTATAGAATAATTATTAAATAAAATGGAAAAATAATATTATCAAAATTAGAAAAGGAAGAAGATTACAATGGACAAAAAATTAATTGCATTAGATTTAGATGGAACACTATTAAACAGTGACGGAATAGTAAGTGAAGCAACCAAAGTACATTTACAAAAATTAAAAGAAAAAGGACATATAATAACAATAGCGACAGGAAGAATTTTAAACAGAGCACTTGTTGGAACAGATGGAGCAGAGTTTACAAATTATATTGTTAGTGACGCAGGAGCAGCTGTTTTTAAAAATAATGAAATAAACAAAGAGTGGGAAGAAGTATATTCACATGGATTATCAAAAGATATTGCTAAAAATATTTCTTCTTATTATGATAAAGACAAATTTATGACTATAAATATATGTGATAGAAATAAGATACACCATTATGACCAAACAGTTAATATAACTGAATTTTTAGAGAATATAAACGAAATAATACATGTATCTGTATCATTTATTAATAATGAATTTGTAGAAGAATATTTAAAAATATTTACAAAAAAATTTCCAATGTTAAAGGTAGAAATTATGCAAGATAGTTTTGGTGAAGTTAAATGGTTAGAAATTGCTCAAAATGGTGTTGAAAAATACAAAGGAATAGCTGAAGTTGCAAAATTAGAAGGAATTTTAAATGAAAATATTATTGCATTTGGTGATGGCTTAAATGATGTTGATATGCTTAAAAAGTGTGGTGTTGGTGTTGCTATGAAAAATGCTTTGCCAGAAGTTAAAGAACAAGCCGATTATATTACTTCTAGAACAAATAATGAAAATGGAGTTGTAGAATTTTTAAAAGAATATTTAGTTGAGATATAAATTATATAAAAAAGGAAGAAAAACAATGGATGAAAAATTTAGAATAAAATAGACACTATGACAAAAAACATAGTGTCTATTTTATAATATATATTCTTATAAGAAGAATATTATAAACATTCTTTTATTTTCTCAATGTTTGCAATACAATATAAAGGAATGTTTGTAATCCAATCATCATTACGATAATCAGACATAGAAGTACGAACATTAAATTTAGTCTCATATTTTTGGACAAAAGACTTTAAACTTTTTGCTTGTAAATTTTCACTAGCCTTAACTTCGATTGGAACATTATCTTTTCCAATTTGCGTTATAAAATCCAATTCTGATATACCAGTATCAGAAGACCAGTAGAAAACATCCAAATCAGTACACTCCTTTAATTGACATAGAACATATTGTTCTGTTAAACTTCCTTTAAATTCTTCAAAAACGTCATTTTCTTCTAAAAGAGTTTTTGCATCTATACCAGACATAGCAGATAATAAACCGACATCTAACAAGTATAATTTAAAAGCATTAAAATCTTGATAGGCTGATAAAGGAACTTTGCTTGTAGTTACTCTATTTATTTGATATACAAGCCCGCAATCAATAAGCCAAGACAAAGCAATTTCGTATTCTCTTGCGCGAGCACCTTCTCTAACAAGACCATAAATAAATTTTTTATTTTCTTTTGCAAGTTGCGTAGGAATATTATTCCATAGTTGTCTAATTCTAGGAACGATATTGCTTGGTGCATGTTTAGAAAAATCCTGTTCATATGCTTCTAACAACCTTTTTTGTATTTTTCTAACTTCTTTCAAATCTTTATTTTGAACATAAGAATTTACCGCTTCTGGCATACCTCCTACATAATAATAAAGTTTTAAAAGTTCTTTTAATTTAGAACTAAACACACTAATCATATCAAAATCATTTTTCTTTAATAATTGCAATAAATTATCTTCACCCAAAGCCTCTAAAAATTCAAAAAAACTTAAAGGTGCTAAATCTAAGAAATCAACTTTGCCAACAGGAAAAGAGGTTCCTTCATGTATTGCGACTCCTAAAAGAGAACCAGCAGAAACAATATGATATTGATTAGCATTTTCATAAAAATATTTCAATGCTTTCAATGCTTTTGGTGTCTCCTGAATTTCATCTAAAATAATCAATGTATTTTCAGGTTCTATATTTACATTTGATTCGATTTTTAAACCTTGAATAATTTTATCCAAATCAAAATCCTCTTCGAAAAGTTTATCCATTCTAGAGTTATCATCAAAATTTATATATGCACATTTTTTATAACATTGCTTTCCAAATTCTTTCATTAGCCATGTCTTTCCAACTTGTCTTGCACCTCTGATTATCAAAGGCTTCCTAGTTGTAGAGTTTTTCCATTTTTTTAATTCATTCATTTTATCTCTATACATCTTATCACACTCCGATCTCTATATATTATATCATAGTTTACACAAAAATTAAAGGACTTTTTTGAATTTTCTCACATTTTTCTAATGACTTTTCAAAAGAGCTTACACATTTTACAAAGGACTTTTAAACATAACATACACATTTTTCTAACGACTTTTTGAATAAAAAGGACTTTTAATTTCTAAATTTATGTGATAGAATATCAAAAAACGAAAGGAAAAATAAAAATGAAAGATACAAGTAAATATTCAAATAAAAGAATATGGCGGAGGAGAAAACAAATGATATATGAATTTGAAGTACCAGGAAAAGTAATAGGAAAAGGAAGACCAAGGCTAAACTCATATACAGGAGTAGTTTATACACCAACAAGAACAAAAGACTATGAATCATTAGTAGAACAATATTTTTTACTAAAATATCCACGATTTAAGGTTTTAGAAGGAAGAATAAAAGTAAGTATAATAGCATATTTTTCAATACCAAAAACAACAAAAAAAGCAGACATAAACGAAATGTTAGAAAACAATATAAGTCCAACTAAAAAACCCGATATAGATAACATTGTAAAATCAATTTTAGACAGCATGAATAAATTTGCTTTTAAAGATGATAATCAAATTACAAAATTAGAAGTAGAAAAGAAATATTCTATAGAAGATAAAGTATATGTAAAAATAGAAGAATACTAACATCACAAATTGTCGAAGCTGGAAAACCAAATCAACAACGTTCTCAATGGTTCATATAATATTAATAGGTGATGTAAATGAAAAATATCATAAAAAGTTTATATGAAGATGCAAAAAATATAAAAGAAAAAGATCCAGCATGTAGAAACGTGTTAGAAGCAATAATTCTGTATCCAGGTTTTCACGCAATAGTTTTCCATAGAATAGCACATTTTTTATACAATAAGAACCTATATTTTTTAGCAAGATTAATATCACAAATTGCAAGGCATATAACAGGAATAGAAATACATCCTGGTGCAAAAATAGGAAGAAGACTATTAATTGACCATGGAATGGGGGTAGTAATCGGAGAAACTGCAACAATAGGAAATGATTGTACAATATACCACAATAGTACACTCGGAGGAACCGGAAAAGACAAATATAAAAGACATCCAGATATAGGAAATAATGTAATGGTAGGTTCTGGAGCAAAAGTTTTGGGCCCAATAAAAATAGGAAACAATGTTAAAATAGGAGCAAATAGCGTAGTATTAAAAAACATACCAGATAATGCAACAGTTGTACGGAGTACCACGGAAATATAACCACAACAAAAAAAGCATAAATACACTTGTTTTTTTATTATAAAGGTGATAAAATGTAGAAAAATTGAGATTAGCCGGAGGTACCACAAATGTATGAAAGAAGTGCAATAGTATTAGAAAAAAATTTTAACACAATATTAGGATTTGACAAAAAACCTAATTTAAAAACAATATATAAAGATTACAAAGAAATAACAGAAGAAATACAAAAGTACCAATCTATACTTGAAGAAGAAGATAAAGTAATAAATGAATTTGATGAAACAGCAAACGAAATAAGGAAAATTCAGCAAGAACAAAAAAAATTATATAAATCTAACATAAAATTAGAAGAAGACAGAAACCAACTATTTGACAACCTAGAAGATGAACCAGAAGTTATAGAAAAAAAATTACTAAAAATAGAAACCACTGTTTCAGAAAACAATCAAAAACTAGAAGAAATAAGAGAAAAATATATAAAAACAATAACAGAATTTGAACAAAAACAACAAGACAGAAATGCGTGCTCAAAAGACAAAAGAGCAGAAGAAAAGAAACATCTACAATTAATTGAAAAAATAACAAATGATTTTAAAGAAATAGATAAAGAAATGGTTAAAAATATCAAAACATTTATAAGCACAGACGAAGAAGCAGTAAAAACAAATATAATAGAAATAATGATAGAAAATGGTAAAGACGAAAGAATACCATTCAATAAAGCAATAATAGAAAATGCCGTAAACACAAGAATCACAATAGCCAGAAGAGAAGCAGAATGCTATATGGCTATATTTGAAAAAACAAGAAGGTTATTAACAGAACTAAATAATGACGACATAAAAATGGACAAATACAATAAAACATTACGTGATGTCAGTGCAAAACTAGCATTTTTAAAAGCCATGAAATTATATATAGTAAGTTTCTTAGACAATGAAAGAATGTCAACAATAAATGGAATCAAGATTCACAATAAATTAATGGAAGAGGCTTGCGAAAATTTCACTGCAGATATGGAACAAGTTAGAAAATTATACGAATTAATCATACGTGAAATTACTAATAAATCAAGCAAAAAAGCATACAAAGAATTGTATAACAAAGAATATCTAAAAAATATAGAAGACAAAGAAAAAAACTTTGAAGAAGAAGTAAACAATATAAGAGTAAATGCCGGAGCAATAATAAACTCAAACTATTGGAGAATCGAAGAAATAAAAAACATTTATGATGTATTTCAAAATGAAGTAACACAAAAATTTGGAAAAGACTTATCAGAATTCCAACCTCAAGAAGAAAACGAAGAAGAAATAGAGGAAAAAGCAGAAATAGAAGATGACATCTTTAAAACAAAAATTTCAGACGAAGACACAGAATATGTAGAAGAATTTGAATTTGATGACGACGATGAATATGACGAAGCAGACAATGAAAAAGAATACTACGAAGATGAAGAAGAATGTGAAGACGAAGATGACGAAGAATACGAAGATGACTATGAAGAAGACGAAGAATATGAAGACGAATATGACGACAATTTTGAAGATGATGATCAATATGAAGATGACGGAGAAGAATTTGATGATGAGTACGAGGACGAATATGAAGATGATGAAGACGAATATGATGATGAGTATGAAGACGAGTATGATGACGAAGACGAAAATGACGAAGATGAAGAAATAGAAGAAGATGATGAAAAAATAGAAAAAACAGATTCAAACAAAAAAGAAAATACAAAATCAAATAGCAAGAAAGGAATATTTAACAAATTCTTTAAAGACAAAAGAAGTTAATATAAAAGAAAGGGGTTAATCAATTAAAAAATAGACAATTGATTATACAAGAAAAATGTATTTAATAGTTGGATTAGGAAACCCAGAAAACGAATATGCACACACAAGGCACAACATGGGATTTGATGCAATAAATGAAGTAGCAGAAAAAAACAATATAAATATAACAAAATCAAAATTCAAGGGATTATATGAAACAGGAATAATACAAGGAAAAAAAGTAATATTATTAAAACCACAAACATATATGAACTTAAGTGGAGAATCAATAAAAGAAGTGGTAAATTTCTATAATATTGAACCAAAAGAAATTATTGTTATATATGATGACATTGACATAGAAAAAGGAAAAATAAAATTAAGAAAAAAAGGTGGAGCCGGTTCGCACAATGGAATGAAGTCAGTTGTAGAAGAACTAAATACAACAGACTTCGCACGAATAAGAGTAGGGATAGGACAACCAGAATTCAAAAGTGACATGATTAATTACGTTATAGGGAAAGTTCCAGAAGATGAACAAAAAATTTTAAAAGAAGGAACACACAAAGCAGCAGAAGCAGTAGAAGAAATTCTGAAAAATGGAATAGATATTGCAATGAACAAGTTTAATTAGAAGGGAAAAAATATGCTAGAAATAATTATTAACAAAAGTAAAGAACAAAAAGAAATAGCCCTAGTTGAAAATGGAAAATTAGTAGAATACTACTTAGATGAAGAAAGTATTAGAAAAGAAGGATATATATATATAGGGATTGTAAAAGACATTGTTAAAGGAATGCAATCAGCATTTGTAAACATTGGAACAGAAAAAAACAGTTTTATACATCTAAAAGACATATTAGACAAAGTTGACGAAAGCAAAGAACATAAAGAAATAAAAACAGACATAAGCACAGTTATAAAAAAAGGACAAAAAATCCTTGTACAGGTAAAAAAAGATAGTAATCAATTAAAAGGAGCAAGAATTTCCACACATATTAATTTACCAGGTAAATACATTGCTATAATGCCAAATACAGATATAATAACAGTATCACAAAAAATAGAAGATAAAAAAGAGCAACAAAGACTAAAAAAATTAGTTAAAGAAAATTTAAGTACAGGCAATGGAGCAGTAATAAGAACATCCGCAGTAGGAAAAGAAAGCGAAATAATAGAAGAAATAAAAAGTATTGAAAAAAAATGGAATGATATAAAAAACAAATTTGACAATTACAAATCAAATAAACCATGCATATTATTAAAAGCAAATAATATAGTACAAAAAATGATAATAGATTTACCAGAGGATTCAATAAAAAAAATAACAGTAAATGACAAAAAAGAATATGAAAAAATAGTAGAAATAAAAAACAACAATAACTATTTAAAAAATATGGTTGTAGAACTAAAAGAAAATGAGGATGTTTTAGATAAATATGACTTGAAAAAAGAAATAGCAAAACTAGAAAATAGAAAAATTTGGCTAAAATGCGGAGGATTTATCACTATAGATAAAACAGAAGCACTAACAGCAATTGACGTAAACACAGGAAAATATACAGGAACAAAAAATGTAGAACAAACAATTTACAAAGTTAATGAAGAAGCAACAATAGAAATAGCAAGGCAACTACGACTTCATGACATTGGTGGTATTATAATAATAGATTACATTGACATGAAAAGTGAAAATAATAAAGAAAAAATAGAAAATTTATTAAAAGAATGCCTAAAAAAAGACAGAACAAAAACGCAAGTAGAAGGTTTTACAAAACTAGATTTAATGGAATTAACAAGAAAACATATATGTAGTCATAAAGAATAATATAAAGATTGACAAATATTAAGAATATGAAAATAGGAATATTAGGGACTTTAAGGATTGTCCCTTAATCCCGTTATAAAGGGATTTTAAGGAACGTCCCTAAATCCCTTCCGGGAGGAAAAAATGAAGGTAGGATTTATATCACTAGGATGTAGCAAAAATTTAATAGATACAGAAGTAGCAATTGGGCTATTTAAAGACAACCATTATGAAATAGTAAACAATCCAAATGATGCAGAAATATTAGTAGTAAACACATGTGGATTTATAGAATCTGCAAAAGAAGAAGCAATAAACACAATTTTAGAAATGGCAGAATATAAAAAGAAAAAGTGTAAGTATCTAATAGCAATGGGATGCTTGGTACAAAGATATTATGAAGACTTAGTAAAACTATTACCAGAAGTAGATTTGTTTATAAAAATAGATGAATATAACAAACTATGGGACAAAATAGAAGACTTAATAAAAAGAGACATAGTTGAAAAATCAACAACAAAAACTAGTAAGAAAATATCAGAAATTAAACCACTTCCAATGCCAACATATAATGAATTTATGGAAAGAGTTGTTACAACAGGAAAAAACTATGCATATTTAAAAATAGGAGAAGGATGTAGCAACAAATGCACATATTGTGCAATTCCATACATAAGAGGACCATTTGTTAGTAGAAAAATGGAAGACATTTTAGACGAAGCGGAAATGCTTGAAAAAAAAGGAATAAAAGAATTAATTGTAATTGCACAAGACACAACAAAATATGGTGTTGACATATATGGAGAAAGCAAACTTGCAGAATTATTAGAAAAAATAAGTAAGGTCAAAGGAATAGAATGGATTAGATTCTTATATTCATATCCAGAAGGAATTACAGACAAATTAATAAATGTTGTAGCAACTAATGGCAAAATTGCAAAATATTTTGATATTCCAATTCAACATATATCAAATCCAATATTGAAAAAAATGAATAGAAGAACAAGCAAAGAAGACGTCACAAAAATAATAGAAAAAATAAGAAAAGAAGTACCAGACGTAACATTAAGAACAAGTTTAATTGTTGGTTTCCCAGGTGAAACAAAAGAGAATTTTGAAGAACTTTTAGAATTTGTAAAAAACACAAAATTCGATAAGTTAGGAACCTTTATGTATTCAAAAGAAGAGGGAACACCTGCTGCAAAACTTCCTGACCAAATACATGGCAATACAAAAAAAGCAAGATACAACAAAATTATGGAAGCACAACAAGAGATATCAAAAGAAATATTAACAAATAAAATTGGAAAAAATTATAAAGTTTTAGTAGAAGATATGTCTTTTGATGGAAAATATTTTATAGGCAGAACTATGCAAGATGTACCTGAAGAAGATGGGCTTGTTTATATCAAAAACAATAAGGATTTAGATGAAAATACAATATTAAACAATTTTGTGAACTGCAAAATAATAGAAGTAAGCAATTATGATTTAATTGGAGAAATACAAAAATAAAATTCTAATACATAAATAAAAGAGCCAGTAAATAAATTTATTATTTGCTTATAGGCTCTTTTAAATATTAAATTTATTGATTTTTCATATGTTGCAACATTCTTCTTTCAGCATCCTTTTTAGCGATATCTTCACGTTTATCATAAAGTTTTTTACCTTTACCAACACCAAGTTCAACCTTAACTAAACTACCTTTAAAATACATATTTAAAGGAACAAGACTGTACCCTTTTTGCTTAGTCATAACAATTAATTTATTAATTTCACGTCTATTCAACAACAACTTTCTATCACGTAAAGGATCTTTATTAAAGATATTTCCATGTTCATAAGGACTAATATGTAACCCAAGAATATAAACTTCATTATTTTTTATAATAGCATAACTATCTTTTAGATTTGCTTTTCCATTTCTTATTGATTTAATTTCTGTACCAGAAAGCACAATACCTGCTTCCAATTTGTTTTCTATATTGTAATTATGAAATGCAGTAGGATTTTTTGCAATTAATTTATCATTAGACATCATGTATACCTCAATTCTATATAATAATTTAAAATCAAATTCAGTAACACAAAGGTGTGCTTGATTTATATAATAAGAGTATAACACGAATAAATAAAAACTGCAAATAAATCCTACTAAATATTATTCATCATCATTATTGTTATTACCTTTACGTCCAGTATTAGTAAATTGCATAGAATAATACCAAACAACTGCAATAATAGCAATAGCAGCTACACCTAATATAAGCCAAGTCCAAGCAGTTTGAGACATTCCTGCAACAGTGGTAGTATCTGTACTTGTTCGTGAAGCATTATATCCAGTACCCATAGTAGAATCAGTACGGACAGCATCCATTTTATTTTCTGCTCCACTTGTAATATTTTTTAATACATTTGAAGCACCAAGAGCTGCATTTTCTACAGTATTTTCAACACCACCAACAAAATTACGTATATTATTTGTGGCACCTTTCATTACATCATCTGTTGCTTGACAGATTGTGAATGAAAATATGGTGAATAATATAATTGATAAAGATACTAAAATTTTTTTGTTCATTGTAGTTCCTCCTTTTATTTTTTAATGTAAAATTGATTTTAAAAATCTATTAATATTATTTTAAAAATTAGACAAAATATACTTACAAAAAATAGCAAAATTTTAATTAAAATCTTAAATATTACAAAAATATTACGGTAATATGACATTTTTGTTAAAAAATTGATATCACATCTAAAAGTGTTGAACTACAGTTTTGGTTATGGTAAAATGAAAATATAATACGACAAAATTCGCATTTAATATTGTATGGACTAAATGCATATTTAGAAAAAAATACAAATGAAAAAATATTTTAAATAACAGTGTTTTAATTTAAAACATTAGAGAGGAGAAAATTATAAGGATTAAAAAATTTTTAAATAGAAACAATTAGAAAAATTAAAAGTAGGATGATTGTATAATAATGTTAAGGAAAAAGAATAAAGGAATAACACTTGTTGCATTAGTAGTGACTATAGTGGTTTTGCTTATTTTAGCAGGGATTTCAATTTCTGCATTAACAAATACTGGAATATTTCAAAAAGCAAAAGATGCGAAACAAAAAAGTGAAGAAGCAACTCAAAATGAAGAAAGTCTTTTGACTGAATATGAGGTAGAAATTGATAAATATACATCTAATGATAGATGGGACGGAAAAGTAAATAAACCGGAATTAATGACAGGAATGAGTGCCATAAAATTTACAGAACCAACAGATAGTACAGAAGGAAAAGATAAAAAAGTAAGTGATAGCAGTAAAAATGATTGGTATAATTACAGTGAAAAAAAATGGGCAAATGCTAAAACAAATGATGGAAGTATGTGGGTATGGATACCAAGATATGCATACAAAATAAATAAAAGTAATCAAACTTTTGATGTGGTATTTTTAGTAGGAACAACAGATAGTTACTATGATAAAGATGGAAAATTGCAAACAGCTAAAAGACAAACATCAGAAACAGACATACCAGATGCAACAAAAGAATATGTAGTACATCCAGCTTTTACAAATGAAAGTAACATTGGCTATGTCAATGGAGGATGGAAAAAAGAATTAACAGGTATTTGGGTTTCAAAATTTGAAGCAGGATTTGTTGATAAAGATACATTTAAAGCAAATAGAGATATGTATACTAGTTCAGTAAATTATACACAAGTTACCGGATATACACCGGCAAATAAAGATGAAGATGCAAGAAATTATCTTGATGGAATTTATGGATCAAAATCAACAGCAATAAAATATCCAACATTTCAAGGTGGAAAATATTCAATGAATTATATAAATCATAGTGATGCATTCAGTATATCAAGAGCATTAACAGATAGTAATAATATATATAAATTAAGTAATAAAGAAACAGATAGTCATTTGATAAAAAATAGTGAATGGGGAGCAGTCTCATACTTAGGACAAAGTCAATATGGATTAAATGGAACAAATATATGTATAAATAATTTAAATATAAATAATGGTGAAGAGTACGTATATGCAAAAACAGGATATGCGTCAAAAAATGGTAATGATTCTGGATCAACAAATTCAACCAATGATGTGTGGAAATGGAATGAAAAAAATGGAACAGCGGCAAGTTGCACAGGAACAATATATGGCATTTATGACATGTCAGGAGGAACATGGGAAAGATCAGCGGCAATTGTTAATAATGGTAATGGAAAACTTAATACTTATGGAAAAGCAATAATGAATGCTTTAAATAATGGAAAAAGTTCTGAATATGTAACAGTATATCCAAAGGGAGAAACATCAGGACAATCTTTAGATGATGCAAGTAAAGCAAATTATACTGCAAATACAAAAATATATGGAGATGCAATACGTGAAACTTCAACATCTGGTTTAGGTCAAACATCATGGCATGATGACTACTCTTACTTCGTTGGAGCAAAATATCCGTTCTTTCCACGTGGAGGCGGTTTTTGGGACTGTAGTGGAGCCGGTTTGTTCTCTTTCTCTCATACTGATGGAAATAGCGGTTACGCTCGTGGGTTCCGCTCAGTGTTGGTTATTCAGTAATACTTTATATATTCTACAAATACTTCGAGTATTTAAATTGCAACAGGGATTGGTGATGGAGTTGGAGCAACAACGCACCTTTGTTCTAGTTACGCTTGGGATACAGCAATTAATTTTATACAAAATAATGGATTTCCAAATTACGCAAAAGTAAAAGAAGATAGTTACAATGAAAACTGGTATGATAAAAGTGTAAAAGATTTGCTAGGTAATATAATTAAAGTAGCAAATAATGCTACTAGACTTTCAACAGGAGAAACAACTTCAAAATGCAATATTTATGATATGGTTGGAAATGTTGCAGAATTCACAACAGAAGTAATGCTAAATACTAGTGAACATGTGGTAGTTCGTGGCGACCATTATAATACTAATGGCTTAGCAGGCCGACGCCTTGATTATAGTACTTCAATTGCTTATGACTATGTGGGATTTCGTGTTACTCTATTTCTAAATTAGTAGGAATGTCGACTTTAGTCGAAATTTTCTTCTTGACAATTAACATAAAATTATGGTAATATATGGTCATGCAATTAATTAGACAATTGCATGACTA
>ERZ791852.189-NODE-189-length-49573-cov-21.123208_pt1 | contig 49573 bp, 56 predicted proteins | sample MGYA00510287_ERZ791852 | MGnify/ENA primary metagenome ERZ791852 (study PRJEB30046, sample SAMN00715257) | human gut metagenome | study: EMG produced TPA metagenomics assembly of the A metagenome-wide association study of gut microbiota in type 2... | reverse complement strand
TAGCAGAAGACTTTGCAGAATATTTTGCAAAATCAGAACAAAAAAATACAGCAGTTGCTTTGGGTGTTTTAGTAGATAAAAATGGAGTTAAATCAGCCGGAGGATATATAATTACACCAATGCCAGACGCAACAGATGAAGAAATATCAAAAATAGAACAATCAATATTTAAAGCAGGAGCAATTTCAAAAATGTTAGATAAAAATATGACATTATTAGAAATAGCAAAAGCAGTAACAGGTGATGAAAATGTTCAATTAATAGAAGAAAATATAACACCTGTATATGAATGTGATTGTTCAAAAGAGCATATGGAAGATGGACTTGCAACATTAGATAAAGATGTTTTAAAAGAAATGATTGAAGAAGATGGAAAAGCCGAATTGGTTTGCCACTTTTGCAATAAAAAATATGAATTTTCTAAGGAAGAATTAGAAGATATATTAGAAAAAAATAAAAATAATTAAAGTGTTCGCTTGTTTTTTAGATATAAATGTTGTATAGTAGTGAACATAGGAAATGAGATAAACGGATGTGGTTTGCCTCCAATAAAGGAGGTGAGGCGTATGATAGAAACAACTTTATTAAACATTATATACATACTATTTTATTCTTTAATTGGAATAACTATCATTGCGTTTGCCTTAATTATAGCAATAGTTATAATTTTGCGTAAACAAAAATAACCAATAAAAACACATCTGTAACTTGGCGGTTCGATGTGTTTTTTTTATATTAAACCGGCAAACCACTTTTGTGGCCTCTCCATTTCCTATAAATATTATATCATATTATTAAAAAAAGTCAATAAAAAAGGAGAAGATAAAAAATGGAAAATAAAGTATTAATATTTGGACACAAAAACCCAGACACAGACACAATCTGTTCAGCAATGGCAGAGGAGATATTAAATAGAAAAAATGGATGGGATACAAAAGCCGTAAGATTAGGAAATGTAAATAAAGAAACACAATATGTATTAAATTATTTAGGATTAGAAGCACCAGAGTTAATAGAAAAAGTAGAAGAAGGTCAAGAAGTATTATTAGTAGACCATAATGAATTTAATCAAAGTGTAGAAGGAATAGAAAAAGCTAAAATATTGGGTGTAACGGACCACCACAGAATAGCAAACTTTGAAACATCAGAACCATTATATTATACAGCAAAACCATATGGATGTACATCAACAATATTATTTGAAGAATTTAAACAATTAGGACATGAAATAGAAAAAACAGAAGCAATATTAATGGCAAGTGCAATAATTTCTGATACATTATTATTAAAATCACCAACAACAACAGACCATGATAGAAAAGCATTAGAAGAATTAGGAAAAATAGCAGGAATAAACATTGAAGAATATGGACTAGAAATGTTAAAAGCAGGAACAGATTTAGACGATTTTTCAGCAGAAGAATTAATAAATCTAGATGCTAAAAACTTAGATAAAGACGGAACAAAATTTGTTATAGCACAAGTAAATACTGTAAGTATAGATGATGTTTTGAAAAGACAAAATGAATTAGAAGATGCAATAAATAAAACAATTGAAGAAAAAGGATTATCATTATTTGTATTAGCAATAACAGATATTTTAAACAGCAATTCAGAAATTATTGCATTAGGAACAAAAACAGATGCAGTTGAAAAAGCATTTGATAAAAAATTAGAAAATAACAGAGCATTCTTAGAAGGGGTTGTTTCAAGAAAAAAACAATTGTTACCAGTTATTGATAAAAATATATAAATGTAATTTTTGGGTACCGAAAAGGTACCTTTTTTAATTTTTCCATACTTAAAATTTTTCAAAAATTTGTATTTCCGTAGGACTTGACAAAACAAAAAAAAAATTATATACTATGAAACGTGTCTTAGAAAAATTAATATAATAATATAAGGAGTAAAGAAATGAAAATAAAACTAAATATAAAAAGCACAATATTCATGGCACTAATAGCAATAGCAAGTTTGCTTTTTATAAACATAAGCTTTGCAGCAAACACAGGAAAGGTAATGGTCGAAACAGCAAAACTTAGGGAACAAGCAAATACAGACTCTAAAGTATTAGAACTAGCATCACAAGGTGAAGAAGTAGAAATATTAAAAGAAGAAGACGAATGGTACAAAGTAAAATACAAACAAGTAACAGGGTATATAAGAAAAGACCTAATACAAGTAAATAATAAAGACGCTGCAAACACAAACGAATCAACAAAAGAAAACGAAACACAAAACACAACAGAAAACACAGTAGAAAATACAACAGAAAATAAACAAGAAGAAAATAATAAAACAATAGAAAAAACAGACACAAACAAAACAGAAAATGTAGAAGAAATTACAAAAAATCAAAAATACAAAATAACTGATGATGTTAAAATCAAAGTAATACCATTAATAAGTTCAATAGAACTTGAAGAGGTAAAAAAAGATTCAGAAGTTGAAGTTGTAGAAATTTTAAATGATTGGGTAAAAGTTAAAACATCAAATGAAAAAGAAGGTTGGGTAAGAAAAGAAAAATTAACAACTATCAAAGAAGAAACAACAAGCACAGAAAATAATACAACAAAAACAGAAGACACAACAAAAAATACAACAAACGAAACACAAACATCAACAGAAACAACAAAAACACAAGAAACAAGTACAACAAAAACAATGTATGTAAATTCACAATCTGTAAATCTAAGACAAAAAGCAGATAAAACATCACAAGTAATAAAATCATTAACATTAAACACAAAAGTAACAGTACTATCAAGTACAAACGGATGGGCATATGTAGATGTAAACGGAACAAAAGGATATATTGCAGAAAATCTATTAACATCAACACAAAAACAAACATCAAGAAGTGGACTTACAACAAGAGAGCAAAAAACAACAAGTACAACAGAAAGTACAACAACAAATACTGCATCAAATACAACTGCATCAGCATCAACAAGTTCAGTTGTATCATATGCGAAACAATATTTAGGATGTAAATATATATATGGTGGAACATCACCAAGTGGATTTGACTGCTCAGGATTCACACAATATGTATACAAACATTTTGGCGTAAATTTAAACAGAACAGCAGCAGCACAATATAGCAATGGTCAATCTGTAACAAATTTACAAGCTGGAGATTTGGTAATGTTTGGAAAATCAGGAATAAATCATGTTGGAATATATATCGGGGGAAATACATTTATACATGCCGCAAATCCAAGCAAAGGAGTTAGAACAGACTCAATGTCAACAGGATATTACAAAACAAACTATGTAGGAGCAAGAAGAATATTCTAAGACAGCAATTCTAAAAAGAACAAATCTGTAAAAAGATATATAAAATTACATTGAATTGAAGGTACATTTTATAAACTCTTACATTCAATAAATAAAAAAGCAACATAGGAGGCAATATTGAAAAGACCAATTTTTGTTGCAATTATAGGATATATATTAGGTATAATAGTGGGACTATACTTACACACAAGTATAGTCCCGTTTTGTATATGTATAGTTGCAACACCTATAATTTATAAAAAAATAACAAAAAAGAAAAAAAGTAACAAATTAAAATTATTTTCAATAAAAAGATATTTTAGATATATTAAAATATTTATTAATTCAAAAATCATAATACTGATAATGGTAATATCAATTATTTCAAATACTTTAGTTTTAATACAAAATTCAAATTATGAAAAAACATATACACAATTAGCAAGTAAAAAGACCATTGAATTAACAGGAACAATTATAAGTAACAAAGAAGAAAAAACATATTATAACAAATATAAAATTGAAACTAAAATTAAAAACAAAAAATACAGATTTTATATTATGGTAGACAAGAAGAAAAGGCTTGAATATGGCGACAAAATACAATTAAAAGGTACATATATAAAACCAGAGATACAAAGAAATTACAAAGGATTCGATTATTCAAATTACCTAAAACAACTAAAAATTTATGGAACAATAAAATGTAGCAAAGTTGAGAAAATAAAGCAAAATCAAACCAACATTATGTTCCAAACATCCAATAAAATAAAAGAAAAAATAATAGAAAATACAAAACAAATTCTAAATGAAGAAGAAGCATCAGTCTTTTTGGGATTAATGCTAGGCTATAAAAATGACATTGACGAAAACACGCAAAATAATTTTAGAAATGCAAGTATGGCACATATTTTAGCAGTTTCAGGTATGCATATTTCATATGTAATTCTAGGAATAAATCTAATATTTAAAAGAATTCTAGGAAAAAGGAAAACATACATTTTGAGTATTTTTGTACTAATATTTTATATGTTTATAACAAATTTTTCACCATCTGTAACAAGAGCAGGAATTATGGGAATTTTATTATTGCTATCTAAAATTATATATACAAAAAATGATATTTACACATCAATGTCAATATCGTTATTTGCAATTTTAACATATAATCCATTTTTAATCTTAAATTCTGGATTGCAATTATCATATTGTGGTGTTTTAGGAATCATAATTTTAAACAAAAATATAACAAAGATACTAGAAAACATAAAAATTAAAAACAAATTTTACAAGTATAAAATTAAACCACAAATACAGAAAACATTAGATAAATTAAAAGAAATAATGTCAATTTCTTTGTCAGTACAATTATTTATATTGCCAATTATTTTAGAGAATATGAACACGTTTAATCCATATTTTTTAATCTCAAATTTATTCTTAAGCATCTTTGTTGTTCCAATAGTAATTTCAGGATTTATTTTCATGATTATCATTTTAATAAACTTAAAATTAGCAAAAATATTATCATTTATCATAAATATTGGAATGGAAATTTTAATATTAACTTCAAATATTGGAAAATTGAAATTTGCAAAAATTTATATTCCAACACCAAGCGTATTTCATGTTATTTTGTATTATTTACTTTTGGGTACATTGTTATATATATGCAATGTTTATCTTGCTAAAAAACCAAATACAACGCAGATAAGGGTAAGAAATTTAATAGCATTTATAAAGATGAAAGTACGAAATAAAAAAAGAGATATTAGAAGAATTTTATCAGCAACAATTTTAATATTTTTAGTTATAAATTTAATACCCAAAAACCTAAAAATCTATTTTATTGATGTCGGTCAGGGTGATTCAACATTTATTGTAACACCAAAAAATAAAACTATTTTAATTGATGGAGGAGGCAGTATAGATTTTGATGTTGGTAAAAATACATTATTGCCATATTTACTAGATAGAGGCTATAACACAATTGATTATATTATTCCTAGCCATTTTGATAACGACCACATTGGCCGGTTTGTTATATATAATGCAAGAAATTAAAGTGAAAAACATCATAATAGGAAAGCAATATGAAACATGTGAAAATTATGAAAAATTCAAAAAAATAGTAAAAGGAAAAAATATAAAAGTCAAAACTGTTGAAGCAGGGCAGAGGATAAACATCGAAAATAATTTGTATTTTGATGTTTTGTGGCCAAGCCGGTAGTAATATGATTTCTGAAAATGCTATTAATAATAATTCTTTAGTATGCAAACTTAAATTTAAAAAATTTTCTATGTTATTTACAGGTGATATTGAAGAAATAGCAGAAAAAGCAATACTTGCAAAATATAATCAAAAAAGTTTAAAAGCAACCGTACTAAAAGTAGCACATCACCGGTTCTAAAACATCATCAAAAAAAGAATTTTTAGATTCTGTTAAACCCCAATATGCAATAATTGGAGTAGGAAAAAATAATAAATTTGGTCACCCTGCAGATGTTACAATACAAAATCTACAAGAAAGACAAATCAAAATATATAGAACAGATGAAATGGGGGAAGTGTTTTTAAAAACAAATGGAAAAGATTTAAAATTTATTCCATATATAAAATAATATAGGGCTCATCAATACTCCACTTAATTTTATGGGCAATGATTTGTAATAAATGAATAAAATAAGAAAAATCTGTAAATAATAAAAGAAAAATTTATGGAGGAAATCATATGAAAAAAATATGGATGATTATACCAATAATATTAGTTATATTAGTTGGAATTGCAGTTGGAAGATTAATATTTAATAACAAGGAAAAATTGGCAAATAAAAATAATGTAATACAAAACGAGATAAATATTGTATCAGAAAAAGTAACAGATGACTGTATAGAAGAACAAAATGTTCAAGAAGAAGTAGAAACAAATTCACAAGAAGAAAAAATATCACCTAATTGCTTATTGATTTTAAAGAAATATTATGAAGAGTGTAACCACACAATTAAAGAATATGTTGATATTCCAATGGATTTAGTAAATAAAACAGAAGAGGATTTAAAACAAGAATATCCATATTGGCAAATAGAAAAATATTCAAGTAATGAGATTATTTTATATAAAGAGTTTAATAGTAATTGTGGACAACATTTTCTTGTAAAAGGAGATGAGGGGAAAATTACAGTTTATAAAGTAAATGAAAATGGTGAAGAGGAAGTATATGAAAAGACAGAAATTTCAGTTGAGTATTTATCTGAAACAGATAAAATTAAAATAATGGAAGGAATAAAAGTTAATGGAATAGAAGAATTAAATCAATTACTTGAGGATTTTGAATAAAAAAAGCTAATGTTTTTATCCATTAGCTCTTTTTCTGTTTCTTAAAACTCCATTTATCTTTAACCACAACATTTTTAGTCTCTTTACTTAAATCACTTTTATCAATAAAACCACCTTGATATAAGCATTTAACATACATAACAAGAGAGAAAACAGTGCAAACCAAAGCACAACAATAAATACATAAATCTAAGTATTCCCAAATGCCAGTAAGAGCAAGTTGTTTAATAAATAATGTAACAACAATTGCTAAGTAAAACAAAACAGTAGCCAATTTGCCGTACCATTTACTATAAACAACCACATCTTTTCCATAAAGGAAAGATGCACCTACAACCATTATTAATTCTTTAAGAACAACAATAGTTAAAATCCATACAGGAATAATTTTTACACTAACTAAAGCAGCAAGCACAGAAATTTGAGTTAATTTATCTGCTAAAGGATCCATCAGTTTCCCAAAGTTGGAAACCAAATTAAATTTTCTAGCAATAAATCCATCTAAAACATCAGTTAAGCCAGAAACAGTGAAAAATATAATTCCTAAAATGTAATTTCCATCAAATATGGCTCTTAAAATAATTGGTATAAATATAAATCTTATAATTGTTAATATATTTGGTATATGTTTAAACATCGTTTTTTACTCCCTTTTACTATACATTTTTACTAAACTTTTTGTTTGAAAATATCGCAAAAGCGTTCAAACAAGTATTATTTTTTAACATCAAAAGTAAGTTTATCATTTTTAAAATCAACATTAATAGTTTGCCCATCAACAACTTCAGAACGAAGAATCATTTCAGAAATTTCGTCTTCAACATATCTTTGAATAGCTCTTCTCAAAGGTCTAGCACCAAATTTAATATTAGTACCCTTATCCAAAATAAACTGTTTAGCAGAATCAGAAATTTCAAAAGAAATATCTTTATGTTTTAAAGCCTTAATTGTATCTGCAAGCATCAAATCAACAATTTGTAATAACTCTTCTTTATTTAAAGAATTAAATACAATAATCTCATCAACTCTATTCAAAAATTCAGGTCTGAAAGTCTCTTTCAAACTATCCTCAATCTTAGATTTATCAACAGTTTGTTTTCCAAAACCAATAGAATTATTATTTAAATTTGAACCAGCATTTGATGTCATAATTATAATTGTATTTGCAAAACTAACAGTATTACCTTGTGAATCTGTAAGTTTTCCGTCATCTAATACTTGTAATAGGATATTAAATACATCCGGGTGAGCCTTTTCAATTTCATCCAAAAGAATAATTGAATAAGGTTTTCTCTTAACTTTTTCAGTTAATTGACCTGCTTCATCGTAACCAACATATCCTGGAGGTGCACCTATTAATTTAGCAGTAGAGTGACTTTCCATATATTCAGACATATCAACTCTTATTATTGAATCTTCTGAACCAAACATTTCATATGCAAGTGATTTTGCAAGTTCTGTTTTACCAACACCTGTAGGTCCAACAAAAATAAATGATGGTGGCCTTTTTTCGTTTTGAAGTCCAGCTCTATTTCTTCTAATTGCCCTAGAAACTGCACTTACAGCCTCTTCTTGACCAATAATCCTTTTATGAAGATTTGTCTCTAAATTTAATAATTTTTGAGTTTCTGCTTCAGTGATTTTCTTAACAGGAATTTTTGTCCAATTTTCAATAACTGTAGCAATGTCTTGAAGAGTAAGATTTTTAGGTTTCATTTTTTTCTTTAAGTTATCAATATCTTCAATTAATTTGCATTCTTGAGTTTTTAAATCTGCAAGTTTTTGGAATTCTTCATCAGTTTCTGCTTGATCAAGTTCCGCTTTTTCTGCTTGAACCTTTTCTAACTCTTTACTTAAAACTTCTAATTTAAATAAATCTTTATTTTCCAAGTTGATTCTAGAACAAGCCTCGTCTAAAATATCAATTGCTTTATCTGGCAAAAACCTATCATGAATATATTTTTCGGACATTTCAACAGTTTGACGAATAACATCTGTTGATATTTTTACTTTATGATATTCTTCATAATATTTTTTTATTCCTTCCAAAATTTTAATTGAATCATCAACATTAGGCTCTTCAACTAAAACTTGTTGAAATCTTCTTTCTAAAGCAGAATCTTTTTCAATATATTTTCTGTATTCTTTTAAAGTAGTTGTTCCAATTAATTGAATTTCACCATTAGATAGGGAAGGCTTTAAAATATTTGCAGCATTCATAGAATGTTCACCATCACCTGCACCTATTATATTGTGAATTTCGTCAATAACTAAAATGATATTTCCATATTCCTTACATTCGTCAATAATGCCTTTCATTCTAGACTCAAATTGACCTCTAAATTGAGTTCCAGCAATAACTGCAGTCATATCCAAAAGATAAACTTCTTTATTTAAAAGTTTTGCAGGAACATTTTGGTTAGCAATTTTTATTGCCAAACCTTGAGCGATAGCAGTTTTACCAACACCTGGCTCACCAATCAAACAAGGGTTATTTTTAGAACGTCTATTTAAAATCTGTATAACTCTTTGAATTTCTTTATCTCTACCAATAACTATATCTAATTGATTGTTTTTAGCCTTATTTGTTAGGTTAGTTCCATAAGTATCTAAGTATTTTTTCTTTTTATTTGTTTTTGTTTCTTTCTTTTTTGCATTTTTTGTTTGTTTTTTATTATCATTTTGTTGATTTTCTTCATCTTTGTGTTGACGAGGCTTTAACATACTAGAGAAGATTGAACCTAAAGGAATTGCAGCGCCTGCAAACTTTGGTCTTTCTTCATCGTCATCTTCGCTATCTTCGTCATCTATATCACCAAAAGTGATGGCACCATCAATATTTTCTATATCATGTATATCTAAGTTTTCAGCAAAATCTTTAAATATATTTTCTAATTGTTTATTCATATCTGCCAAATTTATTTTATCTTTAGACAATAGTTCTTGTTGGTTAGCTAAAACTTCTGTTGCATCAATGCCTCTTTTTTTAGCACAGTCATAGCATAAACCTTCCATTGACTTTTTTCCATTATCTATTTTTTCATAAAAAAGTACTGCTGGATTTTTTTTACATTCTGAACATATCATAACTTTCTAATTCCTCATTTCTTTGTTTTTTTCAATATTATATATAATAACTCAAAATTAAGAAATAGTCAATATTTTTAGAATAAATGAGTGAGGGTAAATTAGTTGCAAAAATATGTCGAAAAATATATAAAAATGCGATGAAAATATTGAAAACAGTACAAAAAACTATTGAAATCTTATGTAAAATATGTTATTATCAAATAGCTACTTATTAACAAGCACAGATTAGGAGGTAAAATGTTAGAATTTACATGGTTACGAATGGGAAACTTTGAGGTGAAAAAAGATGGAGAAGCAATTGCAACAATTTCTCCATCAACACCCGAAAGGAGCAGTATCTCATTCGAAGAGTCTTTTAAGGGAAACAGGGAAAAAGAAAGCCAGAAAATTATCAACGCTTTCTTTACCAAAGGCAAAAAGACTCTTGAGACAGCAATAGCGTAACATTACCGTAGGTCTTCCATTTGGGAGGACCTATTTTTAAATTGACCTAAACTCACAAAAATGGTATAATTAAAAAGTGAATACAAGAAATTTAAGAAAGGAGAACGTGATATATTTAAAAATTTAAATATATCATACAAATGGAATATGAAATTAGAATTACCAAAAAAACAAAAAATGCCAAAAAGAAGGAAAATAACATATATTGTACTAATATGTATATGTGCATTAGCAATATCAGTAGCAATAGGAACACAAATACTAGGAAATGATGTAGTAGACAATATATTTGGATTAAACAAAATAACAAAAAGAACAGAAGAAGAGGAAGCAGCGTTAAAAGTAAACTTTGAATCACTTTTAGACAACACATTATTAGATAAAGGAAATTATACAGTTCAAAAAAACAACCAAGACAAAGAAATAATTTATACAGAATATAGCAAACAAGAAAAAAAGGATAACCACGAATTGGATGTAAATTTACCATATATAAATATAAAAAATGAAGAAGTAAACAAATTCAATAAAGAAATAAAAAATACATTTGAAGGAAAAGCAGAAGAAGTATCACAAAATACAGACGAAAACATATTATACACAGTTAAATACAAAGCAAGTATAAAAGAAAATATATTATCACTAATAATATACTCAGACTTAAAGCAAAGTTCAAGTGCACAAAGAGTAATAGTACAAACATTTAACTACGATTTATCTCAAAACAAAACATTAACATTTGAAGATGCTATAAATGAATTCAAGTTAAAGAAAAATGAAGTTCAAACAAAAATTAATACAGATATTCAAAATGAGGAAAATAAATCAGAAGAACTAATAAAATTAGGATACAATGTATTTTCAAGAGACACAAAAAGCGACATATACAAAGTAGAAAATATATCTGAATACTTTATTTACAACAACAATATTTATGTAATATTTGCATATGGAAATGATAAAATGACAAGTGAAAAAGATATTGTAATAATATAAAAAATGGCTAGGAACCTTTAAGGAACCTAGTCTTTTGAAAATAAAAGGGGATGTTTTTTTATTTGAGTCAGTTAACTTACTGACTATGGTTGTATTATAATAATGTTTTTTGTCCATTGTGTGAATTAAAAGTGAAGAATCTATTAAAATTTAATAAATTCTTCATTTTTCAAAAGTTTATATATTTATCAAAAGTTAAGGTTGTTCACCTAATGTTAAAGTAATTTCTTTCTCTTTTCCATCTCTATTTATCTTTAACTTCATTTCATCACCAATTTGATGAGAATTTTTAATCTCATTTAATTCGTCCATTGATTTGATATTTTTTCCGTCTGCTTCAATAATTACATCACCAGATTTTAAACCACCTTTTTCTGCAGAAGAGAAATCTTCAACAGATTTTACATAAACACCAGTAACTAAATTATATTTTTTAGCAGTTGTTTCATCTAAATCAATACCAGAAATTCCAATAAAAGGTCTTTTAACTTTACTATATTGAATCAATTGTGAAGTAATATCTGTTGTAGAATTTATAGGAATAGCAAAACCAATTCCCTCAATACCAGAACCAGATAACTTCAAAGTATTAATTCCAATAACTTTACCTTGAGCATTAACTAATGCACCACCACTATTACCAGAGTTTATAGCAGCATCAGTTTGAATACATGTATATGTTTTACCATCAGAATCTGTAATTTTTCTATTAACTGCACTTACAATACCAGTTGTAACAGTACTTGTCATATTAACAGGATTTCCAACGGCCATAGCAAATTCACCAACTTTAACATCATCAGAATCAGCAAATTCGGCTTTTGTTAAACCAGTTTTTTCAATTTTTATAACTGCCAAATCAGTTTGCTCATCTTGGCCAACAATTTTTGCTTCATATTCTGTTTCATCATTAAATAATGTTACTGTGACTTTTGTAGCCTCTGAAATTTGATAATATGAATTTGATTCAGAAGAACTTGAAGATACAACATGGTTATTTGTTAAAATATATCCATCTTCACTTATTATAATTCCTGAACCAGAAGCAGTTGCACTTGTAGAACCACTTCTACCAAATATTGAAGTTGAATTTACAGTATATTCAATTTTGATTCCAACAATTGATGGTAAAATCTTATTTGCTGCATAAACAGAAGTGTCTGAGTAATTTTCTAAAGATGTTTGTTTTACATATCCATCAGATTTTGTTGAACTATTATTTGTTGTACTTATGGAAGATGTTCCTGTGCTTCCAATAATTTTTGTTCTAATAGAAGGAACTCCAAAACATGTTCCTATTACTACTGTACATCCTACAATACCACTAACAAATGGTAGCATTACACTTTTTCCAAATCCTGAGTGTACTTTTTTTGCTTTTTCATAAGATGATGAACCTGTTACAGGAATTGCTTTAAATTTTGAATTGTTTTGTTCTTTTTCGTCCATTTTTTATACCTCCTAAATTAATGCGTACATTTTCTGCGTACCGCATTTACTATATATAATAACCTAATTCTTTATTAGAATACAATAGTATTGTGAACTTTTTGTGAAAAAAGTGTTACATTTTAGTTACAATTTGAATGCTAACAACGAGAAAAAGAAAAAGTTTTAATTTTAAAAAAATCTTGATTTAAAATAGAGAATTATAGTATAATAAGAAAAAAATCGAAAGAAGGAAAATAAGAATGAAAAAAAATAAAGGAATAACAATGGTTGCACTTGTAATCACAATAGTATTATTATTAATATTAGCAGGTATTTCAATTGGAACAGGAGGAAATATAATAAAAAGAACAGAACTAGAAAACCTAAAAACAGGAATGTTATTAATAGAAGTAAAAGGAAAAGAATATGTTGAAAATGCAAACTTTAACCTAGGAACAGGATTTGACAAATTAACAGATGAAACAGAAAAAAGCAAAAGAATAGACGCAGCAAAATCAAAATTAAAAGGAAAAGAAATAACAGATGCAAGCCAACTTCCTGAAACATTTGAAATAACAACTGATCAATTTAATAACGAAAAAAACAACTTAGAATACTATTACGAACTATCAGATTATGATTTAGAAGATATGGGAATGGCAAACGAAGAAACAAAAAACATCAAAGGAGATAGCATTATAAAATATGATATAAAAGATAACACAGTAGAAGTATACAACACACAAGGATTTACAAAAGATGATAAAACATATTATAAATTAAGTGATTTAAGAAATTTAGAAGTATAAAAAATACATACCAGGATGAAGGAAAAGAAAATGAAAGAAAAAGAAGAAGAAAGATTAAAAAATTTAAAGCAAATAGAAAAAGAATTACATGAAAAAGGATTTAAAAATATATGTGGAATTGATGAAGCCGGAAGAGGACCTCTAGCAGGCCCTGTTGTTGTTGCAGGAGTAATAATGCCAGAAGACTCAATGATTGAAGGAGTTAATGATTCAAAAAAAGTATCTGAAAAGAAAAGAGAATTACTTTATGATAAAATAATTGAAGAAGCAATTAGTTACTCGGTAGCAATAATTGGTCAAGATGTAATTGATGATATTAATATTTTAAATGCAACAAAGAGCGGAGTTACAAATGTTGTTAAAGGACTAGATGTCAGACCTGATTTGATTATTATAGATGCACTTCAACATATTGATACAGACGGTGTACCTTATGATTCAATAATAAAAGGAGATGCAAAATGTTATTCAATTGCAGCGGCTTCAATTATTGCAAAGGTTACAAGGGATAGAATTATGAGAGAGTGGGATAGTGTTTATCCTCAATATGGTTTTGCTAAGCATAAGGGATATGGAACTGCTCAACATATTGCAGCAATTAAGGAGTATGGATTGTGCCCAATTCATAGAAGAAGTTTTACAGGACATTTTATTTAGGATGTAAAATAATTCTTTTTAAACCTAATTTATATTAATATTTTTTGATTAACAGGAAGTGAATTTATGAATATTCTAGAAATAATAGAAAAAAAGAGAGAAAAACAAGAATTAACAAAACAAGAAATTGAATACTTTGTAAAAGAATATGTTGAAGGAGAAATTGCAGACTACCAAGCAGCAGCATTAGTAATGGCAATATTCTTAAATGGAATGACAAAACAAGAAACAACAAACTTAACAATAGCAATGGCACATTCAGGAGAAATATTAGACTTATCAAAATTAAACAAAACAATAGTAGACAAGCACTCAACAGGAGGGGTAGGAGACAAAGTGTCAATTTGCTTACTACCACTAGTTGCATCACTAGGAGTACCAGTTGCAAAAATGTCAGGAAGAGGACTAGGATTTACAGGAGGAACAGTTGACAAAATGCAATCAATACCAGGATACAAAACAGACATCGATATCAACAGTTTTATAAAAAATGTGGAAAACGTTGGTATAAGTATGATATCACAAACAATGAACTTAGCACCAGCAGATAAAAAACTATATGCACTAAGAGATAGTATTGCATGTGTTGAAAGCATCCCATTAATTGCATCAAGCATAATGAGTAAAAAAATAGCCAGTGGCGCAGAAAAAATTGTATTAGATGTAACTGTTGGAAAAGGTGCATTTATGAAAACTATGGAAAATGCAGAACTACTTGCAAATGAAATGATAGAAATAGGAAAACTTGCAAATAGAGAAACAGTATGTGTCCTAACAAATATGAACGAACCACTTGGATTTGCAGTAGGAAATAACTTAGAAGTAATAGAAGCCATTAAATTCCTAAAAGGAGATATGCCAGAAGACTTGAGGCAAGTTGTATTGGAACTTGGAGCATATATGATAAAACTTGCAGGACTTGGCGAAGACTTAGAAGAAAATAAAAACAGAATGCTAGAAAATATTTCAAATGGAAAAGCATTAAACAAATTTATAGAAATGGTAAAAAAACAAGAAGGAGACATTTCATATTTAGAAGATACTAATAAATTTGAAAAAGCGAAAATAATTGAGCCAATTATAGCAAAACAAGATGGATATATTCAAGAAATGAATGCAGAAGAAATCGGAAAAGTGGCTTGTGGACTTGGAGCAGGAAGAATTAGAAAAGAAGATAGAATAGATTATACTGTAGGAATTATTTTAAATAAAAAAGTAGCAGATAAAGTAACAATGGGAGAGGTCCTAGGATATATTCATGCAAATAGTCAAGAAAAATATAAAGAAGCAGAAAGAAAATTAGCAGAAATTATAAAAATAAGTGATAATAAAATTGAAAAAGAACCAACAATTTTTGGTATTTGTAAATAAATTATTGAAATAGAGTATATTTTAGTGATATAATATAAAAAGTACAAAAATAAAGGAGTGAAACATAATGAAAAACAATAAAGAGAAAAAAATAAAAAACAAAGAACAAAGAAAATATGATAAAGGACAAGTATTTGTAAAAATAATGGCAGGAATACTAGCAATATTAATGGTATTATCAATAGCAGCATCACTAATATTTGCATTAATCTAGAAAAAAATTCTCAAAAATTGAGAGAAGGTGTAATATGGAAAAAAGTATAAGTAGTAGTTGGATGAATTTTTATAATGAAAATATTGTAAAAGGCTTTCAAAATTTAAGTGAAAACCCATTTACATTATTTACAACAATATTAGATTTAGTAATAGTAATATTTTTATTATACTGTTTTGTAAAAATGGTAAAAGGCTCAAGAGCATGGCAATTAATAAAGGGAATAGCATTTTTAATAATTGCAACATGGCTTAGCGGATTACTAAATTTAAAAATATTGAACTCAATTTTAACAGGAATAATGAATTGGGGAGTAATAGCAATAATAGTAATATTCCAACCTGAATTAAGAAGAGGATTAGAACAATTAGGAACAAATAAATTTACAAAATTTTTTGGTTTAGATAGTGATTTAGCAACAAAAACAAAAGAAGATATTTACAAAGTTGTAATTGCAGCAACAGAACTTTCTAAAACAAAAACAGGTGCATTAATTGTACTTGAAAGAGATATAAATATTCAAGATATTATAGCAACAGGAGTTCCAATGAATTCAGAAATATCACCACAATTATTAGTAAATATATTTGTACCAAAAACACCATTACATGATGGAGCAGTAGTTATAAGTAATAACAAAATAGCAGCGGCAGCGTGTGTATTACCACTTGCAGATGACCAAGACATTGCAAAGGAATTGGGAACAAGACATAGAGCGGCTATTGGAATTTCAAAAGAATCAGACAGTATAGTTGTAGTAGTCTCTGAGGAAACTGGTAAAATTTCTGTTGCAAAAGATGGAACATTAATTGCAGATGTTAGAGAAGATGTTTTGAAAAAAATCTTAATAAGTAACATTGTTACAAAAAGATTCACACAGAAAAAAACTGAAAGAAATAATAAATTAGAAGTTATAAAGAAAAAGTTTAGTACAAAAACAAAAAATGAAAATACAGAAGAAAATAAATAATTATAAAGTCGCTAATATGGCGACTTTTATAGTACAAGAAATAAAGCAACTTTGCATATAAGAAAGGAAAAAAATGAGAAATATAAAACTAACAATAGAATATGATGGAAAAGACTTCAATGGTTGGCAAAAGCAACCAACAAAACTAAATATTCAAGGTACAATTGAGCAAGCAATAAAAATTGTAACAGGAGAAGAAGTAGACTTGATGGCATCAGGAAGAACAGATGCAGGAGTTCACGCATTTGGACAAGTTGCAAATTTTAAAACAAACTCAAATATCCCAATAGAAAAAATACCAATTGCATTAAACTCAAACTTAAAAAAATCAATAAGAATTATATCGGCAGAAGAGGTAGATGAGAGATTCCACAGTAGACTTACATGCAAAAGGAAAACTTATAGATATGTTATAAATAACTCTGAATTTTCATCTGCAATATATAGAAATTTAGAAACACATATTCCACAAAAATTGGATATTGAAAAAATGAAACAAGCAGCAAAATATTTTGAAGGAGAACATGATTTTAAAGCATTTAAGGCAAGCGGGACAAGTAGTAAAAGCAGTGTTAGAATAATATACAAGGCAGTAGTTTATGAGATGCCAAATAATAGAATTTATATTGAACTTACGGGTAATGGCTTTTTGTATAACATGGTTAGAATAATTGCCGGAACTTTGGTTGATGTTGGGACAGGAAAAATTCAACCAGAAGATATTGAAAAAATTATTGAGTCAAAGGATAGAAGTTTGGCAGGAAAAACTTTACAACCAAATGGGTTGTATTTGGTTGAGGTCAATTATGAATAAATAAATGTCAAAATATATCGAAAATTTCTTCCTGACAATTGACATAAAAATATGGTGATATATGGTCATGCAATTAATTAGACGTTTATACGATACGAGTGAAAAAACTGAAAGAGATTAAAAGTAACAAAAAACAGCAAAAAGCATAAAATATAGTAAAAAGAAAATTCATCAAGGTGAAAGGAGAAAAGCAATGAACACATTACTTATATTTTTTGCATTACCAATAGCAATAATAATAATCTCAATAGCACTACAAAAAATATTCAAATGTCCATTTTTAGTAGCTGGAATAATATTTGCAATATTTTTAATAGTAACATTTGCAATAGGAAACTTAAATTATTTAGTAGCAACGATAGCATACACAATATTAGCATTTATAACGGCAATATTAACAAACATAATTTGCAGAATACTTAGAGAATTAGACAGAAGAGAAGAAGAACAAGAAGGAAGAGCAGGCTGCTGCAATAGAAGAGGTAGAAATTCAAGCAACAATGAAACACAACTATTATCAATAACACGGAGGATGTTCAAACAATGATAATGGAAACTTATTAACAATAAGTAGCAATGGACGCAACGGAGTTGAAAACGATTTATTAACAATTAATACAAGTTGTCCAAACAATAATAGTAATAATGGGTGCTCTTGTAGTTGCAATACATCAAACAATTCAATAGCAGTTAGAGCAAATGTATTTCCAAATAACAACACAAATGGAAGAACAGGAAGTTTCTGTGGATGTTTTAGAAGAAGGTAGAAAAGGTCGAATTTTGCGATAAAAAAATATTGCAAAGTTCGATTTTTTGTAGTATTATAAATATAAACTAATAAGGAAAGAAGAGGTGCATAGACATGATAGACCAAATAATTTTAGGTGATGAAAATATAAACCCAATATTTGAAGAAATAAAAGGACTTATAAATAGCAGTAGAGACAGGGTTTATAGTACTGTAAATACGGAAATGCTGAATTTATATTGGAATATTGGAAAAATTATAATGGAAATACAAAATGGAAATGAAAGAGCAACATATGGAAAATCAGTGTTGGAAAATTTATCAAAGAAATTAACAAATGAATTTGGAAAAGGATTTTCAGTTGACAATCTTGAAAAAATGAGAAAATTTTATAATGTGTTTCAAAATTCCGAAACGCTGTCTCGGAAATTTAAGTTGGTCTCATTATTTAGAATTAATAAAAATAGAAGAAGAAAATAAGAGAAACTTTTATTTAAAAGAAGCAATAAACTCAAAATGGAGTGTTAGAGAATTGCAAAGGCAAAAAAATTCATTATTATATGAAAGATTAGCATTATCACAAGACAAAGCTAAAGTTCTAGAATTATCAGAAAAAGGACAAATTATAAAAACAGGAAAAGATTTAGTTAAAGATCCATTTGTTTTGGAATTTTTAGATATAAAAGAAAACACAGAATACTTAGAAAGTGATTTAGAAAAAAATATACTAGAACATTTAAAAGAGTTTTTATTAGAGTTAGGAAAAGGATTTATGTTTGTAGGAAGTCAAGTAAGATTAACTCTAGAAGAGGAACATTTTTATCCAGATTTGGTTTTTTACAATAGATTAGCTAAATGTTTTGTAATAATTGATTTGAAAATTGGAAAAGTCACACATCAAGACATTGGACAAATGCAAATGTATGTGAATTATTATGACAGAAAAGAGAAAAAGGAAGATGAAAATCCAAGTATAGGAATTTTATTATGCACAGATAAAAATGAAACAGTTGTAAAATATACGTTACCAGAAGATAATGAAAGTATTTTTGCATCAGAATACAAATTGAATTTGCCAACAGAAAATGAATTGATCAAGGCAGTTGAAGAAGAAAAGAAAAATTTTGAGTTAAATGAAAAAGAGGTTAAAAAACAGTAAAGATAATCTAGAAAAGACACAATTAAATGGCTTGATAATTTTACATTTTTATGTTAAACTAATAAATGCAAAACATTTTAGAAAATAAGGCTGCAAAGATTTTATCAAATTTGCAACTTAAGAAAGGATATAAAAATGTTAGAAATTATAGAAGATACATTAATAGATGCAATAAAACTATTGCCATTTTTATTTATAACATACTTGATTATGGAATACATAGAACACAAAATGGGGCATAAAACAAAACATGCAATAAAAAAATCAGGAAAATGGGGACCAATCATAGGAAGCATACTAGGAGTATTTCCACAATGTGGATTTTCAGTATCAGCAACAAACTTGTATGCAGGACGAGTTATAACATTAGGAACATTAATTGCAGTATATTTATCTACATCAGATGAAATGTTGCCAATATTTATTTCAGAAGCAGTATCACCAATTATTATATTAAAAATATTGGGTATAAAACTTGTAATAGGAATGATTGCAGGAATAATAATAGATTTAATTGTCCATATTATAAACAACAAAATAATAAACAAACAAAATTCTAAAGAAATGGTAGAAGAAAATGAAGAAGACGAAATAGGGCATATATGTGAAGAAGAACACTGCCATTGTAACGAAAGTGGAATCCTAAAATCTTCAATACATCATACTTTGAGCATATTTTTATTTATAATAATAATTACATTTATTATAAATACAGTAGTACATTTTGTTGGAGAAGACATAATAGCAAGTTGGATATTAAACAAACCTGTTATAGGACCACTAATAACGTCACTAATTGGATTGATTCCAAACTGTGCGGCATCAGTAATAATTACAAATATGTATTTAGAAAATGTAATATCACTTGGAAGTATGATTTCTGGACTTTTAACAGGGGCAGGAGTGGGACTTGCAGTATTATTTAAAACTAATAATAAAATAAAAGAAAATATTGGAATAATTTTTTTACTATATGCAATAGGAGCAATTTCAGGAATTATAATTGATTTAATTGGAATTGCATTATAGAAAAAAAGAAGGGATGATATAAATTAAATATCATCCCTTTGAAAATGTTTTACCAACCAATAGAGATTAGTAAGATGGTCCCATGCAATCGCCAGAGCAATCATCAGATGTACAATGACAATCATAACAGTCAGAACAATCATCAGAACAGCAATGACAATCATAGCAGTCATTTCCTACACAATCATCAGAACCACAATGGCAATCAAAATGATTGATGTGGAGGCACCTGTTTGTTGCTTGAACACCAATTGCGATAGGTGCAAGTATAGAAGTTCCTTTGTAACACTGTAGTAATGTTTGTAGTAATCCTTGCATAATAAGTACTCCTTTCTTTGAGTGAACTAGATTTGTTAATAAGTTACTTTATATAATCATTAGGGTCAAGTGTAAGCCAACGCGTAAAACATCCACCTCCACATTGACTCCAAAGATTACATGTCTGACATTTGGAAGCAGGGTAGCATCTGCTTTTTTCTCTAAAATCACTAACTATTTTGCTACTCATTATTTTATCAATTGATTCATCGTCTGAAAAATCGATTGGTGATTCTGAAAAAGGAAAGTTAACAAAGTGATTACAAGGTATTATTTTGAAATTTTCATCAAAATTTATACCAGAACCTCTTGGAACATGACAACAGTTAATAATTCTGTTTTCATTTGACAGTTTTCTTAAAATTGTCTTGTTAATAAGACATAAAGGAAAAGAAACTTCAATTGTATAATTAATGTTGGTATACGATAACTTATTATATATATATTCAACAAAGTTTCCCATATCCCGCAAATCTAACAATTTTTCAGTTTTGTCTAGCTCAAGAACAGGCTTTACAAATTGAATAGAACAGTCAGTTATATTGTTTTCCAAAAGAAAAGAAACTAAATCATCAAATTTGTTATGATTATCATCAACAATTACATAAGACATAGATGGTTTGAAATTTAATTTCTTTAAATTATTATAGCCATCAAGCATTTCCTTTAATCCATAAGATCCAGTATCTCTTTTATAGTTTTCTTCTGTAATTGCTTTTAATGAAATATCTATCCCATTGATACCAGCATCTAATACTTTGGAGGCAAACGATATGTCACTAAATTTCCGTCCATTTGTTGCAATTGATACACGGATATTTTCTTTTCTAATATATTTTATCAAATCGATAAAATATGGATAAATAGTGGGTTCACCTCCTATTAATATAATTCGTTTTATATTTCTTTTTTTTAGGTTATCAACTAACTTTTGGGCATTGTCTAAATCCATAATTGTTCTGCTTTGTAAACTATTTCTTGCATAACACCAGCTACAATTGTTATTACATGTCCGGTTTGTAGTTAACCATGCTGTACTAAAATCCATAAGTATTCCTCCTTAAATTTTCAATGTACAAAAAGTTACATTTACATAATATCATATCATACAAAAAATGTCAATACATGGAAATGTGATTTTAAATTATTTGATATTAGTTTATCAGAAATGGAAAATAAAAATATTAGAGCAGAAAAACTATGAGTTTTCTACTCTAATAACTATTAATTTACAACATTTTTATTATTTATTTTTCTTATTTTTTAAATTAACAACAATTGCATCCTCATTATCAAAAACATAATTAGAATCTGTTGTATCAGTTTGAACAGGATTTATTTCATTTCTTTCATCTACAAAATTCAATTTCTTAAGGTTAAATTTTTTCTTATTTAAACCATTTTCTGTGTCCTCAGTTTCGGTAGTAACACCATCTGAATATTTCCCAAAATCAAAAGTCTTGAATTTTTTAGGTTCCTTATATTTTGATTCCAAATAATTAAATTTACCAGGACCAACCACTGGCTTACCATTAGAGCCTCTAATTTTATATGCACAGTCTTTCTGACCAAGGGTTTGTAATTTACCAGGTTTAAAGTAAGGTGTAAATTTCCATTCAACTCCACCATGTTTTGATTCGTACTGCATTTTATCAAAATCAATAGAATTAGCCATATGCCACTCTCTCTTTTGACCAAATTCACTACTCCACCATTCAAGTTCATCTATAACTCCGCCACCTGTAAATATTTTATTAATACAGTTTGCTAAAATAGTTTGTTTGTAATTTTCTTTACCACCGGAAACATTCAATTGTTCCAAGTTTTGAGCAGATATAACAGTACCAACTTTATATTTTCTATACATTGTAAAGATAGGTTCTGTTGCTTTACAAATGAAATCTGGGAACTCATCAATGTATAAGAAATTTGGAACTCTAGATTTTTCACTTCCAGGTCTTCTTAAAACTGCATTTTGCATAGAAATTAAGAAGAATAGTCCAAATGCCTTATGGCTTGAAGCACCTAAATCTCCACGTCTAGTGCAAACAAATGTGATGTCACCATTAGCAAGCATTTTATCAAAGTCAATATTATTATGTCTGTTACATAAAATAGACTTAACACCAGGTAATCTTAATAATTTATCTAATTGAGTTGTTACCGCATCTATATAAATTTCAGTATTTTGTCTATTAATACCATTTTTATAAAAATTCTTTTTAAAATAAGCCAATTGAGTACTATATTTTTCTTTTAATTCAGCATCATGTGCTAAAATTTCACACATTTTTTCAACTAAATCAAAATTATTAAACATTTCAAGCATATCTTTTAAGTTAGGTAACATTCCTTCATTCATTCTAGGATACATTTCTTTTAATAAAATTGAAACATTTTCAATTGCTTGTAAAACAACTGACTCTCTATAAGTTTCATCAGGTTCATCCTTAGAAATTTCAAGCATTGTCTTTAAAACAGAAGAAATTGTAATTGCAATTTTATTTGTATCATCATAAACAAATGGATTTAAACCAATTGAATTTTTATCTGAAGGATCTATAATGTTATAACTTAAACCAAAATTATCACATACGCTCATCATATGATCAGATATTTCTCTATCAGGAGATAAAACTGTAACACCACAATTTTTATAAGTGATTTCAGAATTAGAATCCAAAATCATTTTTTTCATATAACCTTTATATACATCCTCATTGCCAGAAGTAGGGGATAACATATTTAAATTAAAGTTAGTATTTAAATAATCATTATCATAAGGCTTTGTTAATGTTGCAATTCCAGTTTTTAATGCAGTAAATCCCATTTCCTTTGCAACTTCTCTAAAGAAAAATTTCCTTTCTAAATCTCTTGCAATTAAAGGTTCATAAATTAAAGATGTTTTACCTGTACCAGAAGCACCACATACAAACATTGATTGATATCTTGAAGCTTCAGGAATTGTTATTTGAGCAGCAGTCTCACTATTTTGACATAAATATACATCACAAGTGTATGGACCGTGACCTTCTTTTTTATCTGATAAATCAATTCCACCATAATCCCAAATTGATTGAGTCATATCTTTACTATCGTTTACACCAAAGTATAGAAAATTGAATACTTTTGGAATCATAAGTACTGGTAGTAAAAGTGTTAATGATGTAAATGCAGGTCGTACTAAGTCAGAAAAGTCTGTAACTAAATCTACATATCCTGGATTAAATACAAGCAATAGCCATGCTCCTAAATTAAGCCATTGTATAAACATTGAAATAGCAATAACACTTAAACCAATGATATAAATATTAAATAGTGTTACTTTTCTTTTTTTGGTAGATGCAAATTCTGAACTGCCTGAAAATAAAAATGCAAATATAGGACAGGCAAGTGCAAAAGTGTACATCAAAGGTCCCCAATATGAGTATGAAACACCTGTAAATAACATTAGCATAAATTCAACGATTCTATCAACAGCTAAATATACTGTTAAAAGTGTAAGAACATATGTTGCAAAAGTATTTCTACTGGTGCCTAATTTTTTCAAAAATTTGTCTATTATTTTCATTATATAATTGCCCCTTTTTTTAATTATATTTTATTTCGATATTTTAAAATTCTACATATCTATTATCCTATAAAATTGCGAAAAAAACAAGTATTTTTGGAAAAAAAGTGCATAAATAAGGCAAATAAAAGAATAAGAATCATACAAAAAACATATAATATTTAAAATAATATTAAATTTAGAGGAGAAAGCATAATGGAAGAATTTAAAAAAGAACAATTAATAAAAGAAAAAAGTGAAATAGAAAAAGAAATGGAATTAATAAAAAATATAATAAAAACAAGAGAAGAACTAAAAAGTGACAACAAAAATTTTGAATTTGCAGAACAAGAATTAGTTGATTATTATATATATCATATAAAAGCAAACCAAGCCAAATTAGATTATCTAATAAAATTAGCAAAAGCAAATGGAATTACCATAGATATAATAAATCAAATAAAATATGAAAAATATGATGAAGAAATAGGGTAGAGTAAAAAAGTAAAAAAAATATAAATACAAAAATTTTAATGAATATTTGTCCATATAAACTCATACAAATGTATAAAAAAGTATAAAGAGGGATGAATATGGACACAAATATAATTACATATTTAGCATGCATATGTTTTTTGTTTATTTTTGGAAGAATATTTATAGTTCCAATAAAAAAGATTTTAAAACTTATTATCAACTCCATTTTAGGAGGACTAACAATATTTTTAATAAATCTTGTAGGAGGAATATGGGGCTTCCATATAGGACTTAATATTTTTACAAGTATATTAGTTGGAGTACTAGGACTGCCAGGGGCAGTATGTCTAGTAATAGTAAAATTATTAATTTAAAAATTCGGGATTAAGTGACTAACCAAGGAGTTAAGTAGTAGAACACAAAATCCCGGATTTTTATTTTCAATTTTATGATTTTTATTGATTAAAAAATCGAAGTATGATAGCATAAGAGTGAAAGGGGGAAAAAGCATGATATATATAATTATATTGGTAGGAATTATATTAGTGTATGGTATAATAACATATAATAATTTAACAAAATGGAAAAATCTTGTAAAAGAAGCATTTTCAACTATGGATATATATCTAAAGAAAAGGTGGGATTTAATACCAAACTTAGTAGAAATAGTTAAAGGATATGCACAACACGAAAAAGATGTATTAGAAAAAATAACAGAATTAAGAACAAACAATTACGAAGAAATGTCAAAAGACAAAAAAATAAACATTAATGAACAAATAACAAATAACTTATCTAAAATTGTTGCAATTGCAGAAAATTATCCTGAACTAAAATCAAGCGAAAACTTTTCACAACTAAGCAAAGACCTAACTAAAATTGAAGATGAGATAGCAAATAGTAGAAAATATTATAATGGAACAGTTAGAATATATAATAATAAAATTCAAATGTTTCCAAGCAGTATAATTGCAAAAATATTTGGATTTAAAGAATCAAAAATGTTTGAAGCAAACATTGAAGAAAAAAATAATATAAAGGTGGAAATATAAATGAAACAAAAGATAATAAAAATTTTAACTGCACTGATTATTGTTTTAATTATTGTATTACAAAACACTAAAGTATTTTGTAATACAAGTTCAAGTGACTATACAATACAATCATACAATATAAAAATGACTGTAAATGAGGATAATACATTTGATATAACAGAAAAAATTACCGCATATTTCAATAATCCAAAACACGGAATTTATAGAAAAATACCATTAAAAAACTCAATTACAAGAACAGATGGAACAACATCAAATAACAGAGTAAAAATTACAAATATAAGTGTTGATAAAAACTTTAAAATATCAAACGAAAACGGATATAAAGTAATAAAAATTGGAGATGCAGACTCTACATTAACAGGAAGACAAACATATACAATAAAATATAAATACAACATAGGAAAAGACCCATTAAAAAATGCAGATGAATTGTATTACAATATAATAGGGAATCAATGGGACACAAATATTCAAAACATAACTTTTTCAATAACAATGCCTAAAGAATTCGATAAAAGTACACTAGGATTTTCATGTGGATATAAAGGAACAGTAAATAGCCAAGACATAGAATATGAAGTAAACGGAAAAACAATATCTGGAGGAACCACAAGAACATTAAGAGCAGGAGAAGCATTAACAATAAGATTAACACTACCTGAAGGATATTTTGTTGGGGCTAGTACAAATATAAGTGCATTTACAATATTAACCATATTAATATGTGCTGTATTTATTTTAATAGCAGATTTATTATGGAGAAAATATGGAAAAGATGACGCTGTTGTAGAAACTGTAGAATTCTATCCACCAGCAGGATTGAATTCAGCAGAAGTAGGATATGTGTATAAGGGTACAGCGGATAATGAAAGTATAATATCATTATTGGTATATTTAGCAAATGATGGTTACTTAGAAATAAGCGAAACAGAAGAAGAAGGTTTGTTTAGAAAATCAAAGAGCTTTAAAATAACAAAAATAAAAAATTATGATGGAAATAATGAATATGAAAAAATGTTTTTTGACGGACTTTTTAAATGTACGTCTATAAAAAATATAAGTATCGACAAATTAAAAGAAATAGCAGAAAAAACTAAAGGAGCAAATCAAAAGGTTACAATAGATGAAGCAATTGCGATGGTAAATGATGAAGGTGATAAAAAAACATTTGTTACAAAAACAGATTTATATGATGAATTTTATTTAACATTAAATAAGATAAGGGCAACAATGAATTCAAAGAAAAATAGAAATAAATTATATGAAAAAGTAGCAAGTGGAAAAGTTAAGTGGATTTTACTTATGGTTTTTATAATTTTTTTATTAATAACAATAAAGCCAGTTTATGAATATGCAGGAATGGAAGCAATGTTTATGGCAGTACTATTTCCAGTTATAGGATATTCAGTTATAATAGGATCTACATTAAATACTTCAAAAATGCAAAAAGGAATTAGCATAATATGGGGATTATTGTTTGGTGGAATGCCATGGATAATGACAGTTTTGCCAGCATTGATTGATGACCCAATGTATATAGTTGAAAATATTGTTGGGATTATAAGTATAATAGTTTTAGCAATGTTTATAAAAATAATGCCAAAAAGAACAAAATATGGAAATGAATTATATGGAAAAATAAAAGGATTTAGAAGATTTTTAGAAAATGCAGAAAAACAACAACTAGAAGCATTAGTTGAAAAAAATCCACAATACTTTTATGATATATTACCATATACATATGCATTAGGAGTATCAAAAAAATGGATGGAACAATTTGAAACAATTGCATTACAGGCACCAAATTGGTACACAGGATATAGTACATTTTCAACATATGAATTTTGCAATTTTATGGGTAGTACAATGTCTTCAGCACAAAGTGCAATGTCATCAAGCCCATCATCAAGTGGAGGAGGATCTTCTGGAGGTGGCTCTTCTGGAGGAGGCTCTGGAGGTGGAGGAGGAGGCTCTTGGTAGTCTTCTTATCTACATATAATATAAAAAATAAATCTCCAATCAAAAAATCAGGAAAGAAGAAATAAATCTTCAATCCTGATTTTTTCTATTCAACTGTAACTGATTTTGCTAAGTTTCTAGGCTTATCAACATCCAAACCTTTTTCCTTAGAAATATGATAAGCAAGTAATTGTAATGGAACAATTGACAAAATAGGAGAAACAAAACAATTTGTTTCAGGGATATCAATTACAACATCAAACATACTCTTATCAATATCTTGGTTAGAAACAACCAAAGTTTTAGCACCACGAGTAATAACCTCTTGAATATTACTTACAGTCTTTTTAACCAAATCTTTATCAGTCATAATACTAACAACAGTAACACCATTTTCAATTAAAGCAATAGGACCATGTTTCAATTCACCAGCTGCATAACTTTCAGAATGAATATAAGAAATCTCCTTTAATTTCAAAGAACCTTCTCTTGCAACTGTCTCATCAATACCTCTGCCCAAGAAAAATATATCTTTTTCTTGATAAATCTGCTTAGCAAATTTGTCAATTTTTTCATCACAATTTAAAACATCTTCTATTTTTTTAGGTAATTCCAAAATGCTTTTCTTAATATCAACTAATAAATTTTCATCAGCTATACCAAGTATTTCTGCAAAATAAATTGCTAAAATAGTCATTAAAACAACTTGAGAAGTATATGCTTTTGTAGAAGCAACTGCTATTTCTGGTCCGGCATGTGTATAAATTGAATAATCTGCTTCTCTTGTTATAGAACTACCAATAACATTAGTAATTGCAATAGTTTTAGCACCTTTTTCTTTTGATAATTTTAAAGCAGCTATTGTATCTGCAGTTTCTCCTGATTGAGATAAGAAAATACATAAAGTTTTATCATCTACAATTGGATCTCTATATCTAAATTCTGATGCGATATCAACTTCTGTAGGGATTCTACAAAGTTTTTCAATTGAATTTTTACCTGTAAGACCTGCATGCATTGCTGTACCACATGCAACAATATAAATTTTATTTAAGCCTGATAAATATTCTTTTGTAAATTTAAGTTCATCAAATTCACATTTTGAATTTACATTTATTTTAGCACCTATTGTCTCTCTAATGGCAGTAGGTTGTTCAAAAATTTCCTTTAACATGAAATCATCATAACCTTCTTTTTCAGCTGCTGTAGCATTCCATTCAATAGACTGAGTTTTCTTTTCAATTTTATTTAAATCTTTATCATAAAATTTTGCAGAATCTTTTGTTAAAACAACAAATTCTAAATCATTTAAAAGATAAAAATCTTTTGTATAAGAAAGTATAGCTGGTATATCTGAAGATAAATATTTTTCGTCCTTACAAGTTCCTATAACTAATGGGCTGTCTTGTCTTACAACTATCATATTATCTGGGTAAAGACTTGAAATAACTTCAAGCGCAAAACTTCCTTTTAAATCTAAACAAGCATTTTTTACCGCTCTTAAAAATTTTAAATCATCATTTTCTGTATCTTTTGTAAAATAATAATGTATTAAGTTAGGGATAACTTCTGTATCTGTTTGAGAATAGAATGTATATCCTTTTTCTGTTAAAAATTTTCTTAATTCATTGTAATTTTCAATAATTCCATTATGAACTACACTAAATGTTTTTGAATTATCTTGGTGAGGGTGAGAGTTCTCCTTTGATGGCTTTCCATGTGTTGCCCATCTTGTATGAGCAATACCAATAGTTCCTTCTAATTTATCAATTCCATCTAAATTTGATAAGTTTTTAACTCTTCCTTTATCTTTCATTATTGATAATCCATCTTTTTCAATTGTTGAAATACCAGCAGAGTCATATCCTCTGTATTCCAATCTTGTTAGCCCTGCTAAAAGAATAGGGCATGCTTTTTTTGTTCCTATGTAACCTACAATTCCACACATAATTTAAATCCTCCTAAATATATATTGAAAATTTTTAAAAATTAATTTGATATATTAACACATCAAAATAAAATTGATAGAGTTAAAACATCTGAATCAATATTTTTAAAATTTATGGAATTGAAAGTATGCAAACTTAAAATATTAACTTCTGTTCTAATATTACTATTAGTTTTTAAATTAATAATATTGACCTTAAGTAAAAGCCACTAGAGCATCCGCCGAATATTTCGATAACTCTAGACCTCGTCAACCTCCTGAAAATAGTGGTCCTGGCGCTTGAAAAATAACTCCTTTCTTTTTGATTTTTTATGCATCTTTCAATTTTACTTTATTATATTACATCAAAAGAAAAATTTGTGCAAGTACTTTACAAAAAATAATCTTGATTTAATACTAACTTATAATGTATAATAAATATAGAAAAAATAAAGAAGGAATTAAAATGTTTAACATAGAAGAAGAATTAAAAAAATTACCAGGAAAACCTGGAGTATATGTAATGCACGACAAAGATGACAATATAATATATGTAGGAAAAGCAGTTTCATTAAAGAACAGAGTAAGGTCATATTTTAGAAAAACAAATAAGACCGAAAGAATCAAAAAAATGGTAAGTTTAATAGACCACTTTGAATACATAGTTGTTGACAATGAAGCAGAAGCATTAATTTTGGAATGCAACTTAATCAAGAAAAATAGACCCAAATTCAATGTTTTATTAAAAGATGACAAAACATATCCATATATCAAAATAGATGTAAAATCAGATTATCCAACTGTAGTTTTAACAAGAAGACTTATAAATGACGGAGCAAAATATTTTGGACCATATGCAAATCCAGGTGCTGCAAAGGAAATGATAGATTTTATAAAACAAAAATATAAAATACGCCAATGTAGAAATTATCAAGGTAGAACAAGGCCATGTTTAAATTATCACATAAAAAGATGTTTAGCACCATGTATGGGATATGTAACACCAGAAGAGTACAAAAAACAAATTGACGAAATAATTGATTTGCTAGAAGGAAAAACAGATAAAATTTTAAAAGAACTAGACAAGCAAATGCAAGAAGCATCAGCAAAACTAGATTTTGAAAAAGCAGCAGAACTAAGAGATAGAAAATTGGCAATAGAAAGAGCTTCATCAAAACAAAAAGTATCAAATATTTCAGAAAACAACATAGATGTTATTGGACTATACAAATCAGAATTAGAAGTATGTATAGAAATATTCTTTGTGCGTGGAAGTAAAATGATAGGAAGAGAACACTACTTTTTCCCAGAATTAAAAGATATGGAAGATAGTGAAATTTTATCAGGATTTATAAAACAATATTATTTAGAAAATCCAAATATTCCAAGCAAAATAATGTTAAGAGAAGAATTACCTGAAAAAGAAGTAATTGAGCAATGGTTATCCACAATGTTAGGAAAAAAAGTGGAATTAAAAAGCCCTAAAAAAGGCGAAAAACTAAGATTTGTAGAGATGGCAGAAAATAATGCAAAAGTCACACTAGAAAACAAGGAAAAAGACAAATCAGAAATATTAATGGAACTAAAAGATGCACTTAAAATGGACAAATTACCACGAAAAATCGAAACATATGATATATCAAATATATCAGGAGAATTCATGGTTGCAGGAATGTGTGTAATGCAAGATGGAGTTATCAAGAAAAATTTATCAAGAAGATTTAAAATAAAAACAGTCTTAACACAAGACGACCCTAAATGTATGGAAGAGGTTGTTACAAGAAGACTAGCACATTCAATGGATGGACAAGAAAGTAGTGGCTTTGGTAAATTGCCTGATGCAATATTTGCAGATGGTGGTATAACACAAATTAGAGCAATAAGAACTGCTATAAACAAATATGAAAATCTTAATATAAAAATATTTGGTATGGTAAAAAATGACAAGCATCAAACAAGAGCATTGATAGATGAAAATAGAAATGAAATACCAATTTCGGAAAATCTTATGAACTTAATAACTAGATTCCAAGACACAGTGCATGATACAGCAATTACATATCATAGAAAATTGCGTGCTAAAGCGATTACTAAATCTGAGTTAGATGATATTGAGGGAATAGGTGAAGTTAAGAAAAGAGAGTTGCTTAAAAAGTTTGGAAGTGTTGAAAAAATAAAGCAGGCTTCTAAAGAAGAATTAATGGAAGTAAAAGGTATAACAGAAAAAATAGTAGAACAAATAAAAAATAGGGATTAGGGGCCACTGCTCAAAATCCCGTTTTTTTAAATACAAGATTATCATATATTAATATTTAAAGAAAAAGTCCCTATGGAAGACCCAAAGAAGCATTTTTTCTGAAAATATTAATATATGATAATTTTTCTTATTAAAAGAATTCGGGATTTTAGGAGATACACCTTTAATCCCGAAAAATTATTTTGAAATTAAATACAAATTATCTTTAGCAAAATTAGCATCAAGACCATCAGGAGCCTTATAAAGTACAGAAACATTTTTAAAATTAGACTCATCTTTAATTCTATCCAAAATAGCATCATTATCCATATATGCCTTTATAGACAATACATAAGAATCTTCACCATTCAAACTCTCATCATCAATAACACAATGAAGTTCGTCATTATTATTAACATTAATAATCAAAGTTCTATTATAAACCATCATTTCAGGAACACTTTGCATATGATTAAAGAAATTATCATAAACATACACAAAAGATTTATCCTTATTTTCTTCAGCAATATTCAAAATATCTTTGTAATTTTTATACAAAAATCTAGGCTCAGAAAATGCCAAACCAATTGAAACTAACACAATTGAAATTACAGTAAATAAAGCATAATTATATTTAAATGTAATAAATTCATTTAATATAAAGAAAAATGTTAGTACAATAAAAGGAATAACAGGCATTATATATCTTAATTCCTGGAAAGATGTCATTTTAACTGCAATAAAATAGTAAAAAATACTGGGCACAATTGTAATTAAAACAACAAATTTTTCTTTACTTTTTATACACAATGCAATTGTTGCAATAGCAAATAAAATTAATATACTAACCATTAATGCAGTGTTAGAATTATTAATACTAAAAGCATATGCAAGATGTTTTAAATAATCAAAAATATGTGCAAAATATCCAGAATTTCCTAAGTTTGTTAAACCTCTATCTGAAAAGAATAAATGCTTTAAGCAAGGCACAAATAATAGAATCCCTAGGGCACCATATACAACATGAGAAACGACATATTTTGAAATCACCTTTTTATCTGTTTTAGTCCTAAACATTTCAATTAACATTATAGCAAATATAAAAAATGCATAAATTGCAAAAAAGTATTGTGTTAAAAATCCTAATACTGTAGCAACTCCAAGTTGAACTGTGAATTTTTTATCCATAATAAAATTATTTTTATACAATTTTAAACTTAAATAAAAATAAAGTAAAATAAAAGTGGTTAATAACATATACATTCTTTGGAATAAAACCATTGAAATAGTTCCCATTGATAAACCATATAATATTAATGCTGGAAAAACTAAATTTTCCTTTTTCAAAAGTTTCAAAATTTTAATAAGTATTACACAACTACAAATAAAAGCAATTATATTTACAATAAAGGCAGAGTAAAGTGAAAAATTTCCACCAAAACATAAAGTTGCAAAATGAACTAAAGTATAGAAAAATGGTGGATGATTGTCATATGCTTGATTCATAAATAGTGCTTTAAAATTTAATATATTACCGGGAGCAAGTGACAAAGCACTTTTTACATATTCATGGCTTCTCCATACAGGGTTTGTGTTACCACTATCATAAGCATCCATTACACCATTTTTAGGATTTACAGATGAACATAGGGTATAGCCTTCATCCTCATGTAAACCAGATTTTTGTGTTTGGAAGTAAAAAATTATTCCAGACATTATTGTAATTAACAAAATTACCAAAATTTTTTTCAAATTTTCTTTGTTTTTTAACATATCTAATCAACCTTTCTTAAAAAAATGGAAAACGTGGGCATTACTGCCCAGGTTTTTTTAAAATGGTTCGTGCATTTACATGTGAACCGTTTGGTCGCGTGAAAATAATATTGCCAGAAATTCTAACTCTATTTATTCGCGCTAATACCCTTAAGATAAAGGATATTAATAAGGCAAAGATTATAAAAATAAAAATCTTTTTTTTCATATTGCCTCCTTTTAAATACAGTGTTTATAATAACAAAAAAATTATATCATTGTTTGTTAATTTTAACAATGAATTTTTGAAAAATTGGAATATTTTATTTTTTTTTTGAATATATATATTAAAAAGTTTTATATAGGGGGATTTTTATGGGAGATATTTTTAATGTGAAATATAATGAAAAATTGGACAGGCTTGAAATTCCAAAGAAAAAGTCTGCAATTGGATTATGGAAGTTCGTAAAAAAACATAAATTTTTTTCGAGCATATTACTAAGCCTTTTTATTTTTTTAGGCATTAATTTTTATTTGATATTTAGTTTTATGAAAATTTTAGAAAATATTTAAAGAATATAAACAACAATTTTATGAGCCGTGAATAATAACTGTTAAAATTCACGGTTCTTAAAAATATTAAAAATATCCTTTAAAAAAACAAAAAAGTATGGTAAAATATAACTATTCTAGAAAAAGGAGGAATAGTAGTAATTACTATACAAAAAATATGAAATTAGCAAACGAATGGAAAGATTATAAAATAATAGACATGGCAGATGGCCAAAAATTAGAAAAATGGGGAGATGTAATATTATCAAGACCAGACCCACAAATAATATGGAAAGACAAAAGCTTTCCAAAAAAATGGAAAGAAATAAACGCAACATATCACAGAAGTAGTTCTGGAGGAGGCTCTTGGGAATTTAACAAAAAGATGCCAAAACAATGGCAAATAAAATATAAAAATTTAACATTTAACATCAAACCAATGGGGTTTAAACATACAGGACTATTTCCAGAGCAAGCAGTCAACTGGGACTGGATGATAAACAAAATTAAATCAGAAAAAAGAGAAATAAAAGTATTAAACTTATTTGCATACACAGGAGGGGCAACAGTAGCATGTGCTTCAGCAGGCGCATCAGTATGTCATGTTGACAGTTCAAAAGGAATGACAACATGGGCAAAAGAAAATATTGAATTATCTGGATTAAAAGACAAACCAGTTAGATTTATTGTTGATGATGTTGTTAAATTTGTGAACAGAGAAATAAGAAGAGGCAACAAATATGATGCAGTAATAATGGACCCACCTTCATATGGTAGGGGAGCAAAAGGCGAAGTTTGGCAATTTGAAAATAATATATATGATTTAGTAGAATTGTGTACAAATGTATTATCAGATAACCCATTATTTTTCTTGATAAATTCATATACAACAGGAATTTCTAGTAAAGTTTTGGAAGATATTTTGAATTTAACAGTTGCAAAAAAATATAAGGGTAAATTGGAGTCAGGAGAAATAGGAATTCCAATGGAAAATTCAAGCTTGGTATTGCCATGTGGAATCTATGGTAGATGGGAAATTTGAAAAATAATTACAATTTTGGCTGTGTCAAATTTCATTTAAAACGCGGTTACATACATATGTATGCGCCCTTGCCTTTTAAATAAAATTTTTCTTGCCAAAATTTAATTCTTTTTCAAATTAATAATTTGTGTTTGAAAAAGGAGAGAGATATGCAAAATTTAAAAGTAATTTATGAGGACAATCATATTATAGTAGTAGAAAAGACCCCAAATATTCCATCACAATCTGACAAAACAGGCGATATAGATATGCTTACACTTGTAAAACAATATATAAAAGAAAAATATAACAAGCCTGGAAACGTATATTTAGGACTTGTACATAGGCTTGACAGACCTGTTGGGGGGATTATGATTTTTGCAAAAACATCTAAAGCAGCGAGTAGATTAAGTAACCAAGTAAGAGAGAAAATATTTAAAAAAGAATATTTAGCAGTTGTTGATGGAAAAATAACCACAAGAAGCGGTACTTTAGAAAACTACTTATATAAAGATGAAAGAAATAATATGAGTAAAGTTGTTAGCAAAGATAAGAAAAATGCAAAACTTGCAAAGTTGGATTACGAAGTAATAACATATAATGAAGTTAAAAATTTGAGTTTATTAAAAATTAATTTACACACAGGAAGACATCATCAAATAAGAGTTCAGCTATCAAATTTTGGACATGGTATTTTTGGAGACCAAAAATATGGAACAAGGGGCCAGGGTAAGCAAATAGCATTATGGGCATATAAATTGACAATTGAGCATCCGATAAGTAAAGAGAAGATGACATTTACAGACTTGCCAGATACAGTTGGAACGTGGTGCATTTTAAAAGATATAAATAATTTATAAAAACTATTAAGGGATTAATATAGTCCTTTAGTAGTTTTTTTATTTTAATAAAATTAAAGGATTCAAATATGTTTTTATTTTATAAAACTGGCAAAATATTTTACAAAATAAAAAAATTAAAATAATATAAATAAAAATATACTTTTTATAAACGAATTAAACCATTTTTAAAATTACATGATAAACTATAGAAAACTTAAGAAAAAGAGTGGTGAGAAAAATGATAGACAAAATTACAGAATTTCTAACCAACAAAATTAGGAAAGAAATGCCAGATGTTGATGATGAAAGGGCAGAAGTAATAAACTACGGACTTCAAATATTAATAGGAGAAGTACCAAAATTTTTTATAATGCTTTTTATCGCATATGCATTAGGACTATTAAAATTAAGTTTAATTACATTTTTAATAATTATGCCTTATAGAATGTTTTCTGGAGGATTCCATTTACACACTCATATAGGATGCATAATAACAACAACAACATTTTATTGTGGAGTAGCATTTTTATCAAAAAGCATAATGTTAAATGATATTACAAAATATGTATTTATAGCATGTGTTGCAATATTTGGAATTATAATGATAAAACTTTATGCTCCGGCAGATACCGAAGAGGTACCAATTTTAAGCAAAAAGATAAGAAAGCAAAAACAAATTATGTCATATGTGTGTTTGATTGTTGGACTAGCAATAGCAACAATTGTAAAAAATGAGTTAATATCAAATATGATAATATTTGGATATTTTACACAAACATGTATGATTACAAGAGTAGCGTATAAACTTACCAAAAATAAATATGGATATGAAGTTTATGAAAATGCTTAAATTACTTAGTTAATATTAAAATACATACCGGTAGTATTTTTGTATTATATATTTTTTTTTAAACAAAGGAGGAAACCTTTATGTTAAAATTATTAGCAAAAGTTGCAGAAAAATATGCAAAATCTACTAACACAGCTTGCTATGTATGGTCAATATTTCATCAACCAAAAATGCCAGCTAGTTTAGTAAAAAAAGATTAGTTATTTAGCTTAAATATAAGTAGTTCGACAATACTTATATTTAGGATACACAATATACTCAATGTTAGTATACAATCCATTAGAAAGAACAGGCAACTGTTCTTTTATTATGTATTAGGAAAGTTATGAGCCATTCCTAATACATAATAAAAAATGATAGAATTTATCTATCATTTTAATAATAAATTTCTAATTGTTGTGAGAAATATTTTTCGTTTTTGTTAGTATACAAATTAACATTATTATTTTTCTTTAATATTTGCCTTATTTCCCATAATCCAAGACCTGTATGGTTTTGTTTACCAGAAACACCTTTATTAAATATTTGTTCAATATCTACATCTTTATCTTTATAAGTATTTTCAATTAATATTATATTTCTATTATTTTTTGATTCATTTCTAAATACTATATTTAAGATTTTTTCATCACATTCAGATGCAGCATCTATTGCATTATCTAATAAGATACCTAAGATTCTTGCAAATTCATATATTTTCATATGTAAATCATTTAAATCTAATAATACAGTAAGATTTACTTTTATGCCTTTTTCTAAAGCTTCATTATATTTTGCAGTAATTAAGTTATATACTCCTGGATTATTTATAATATCTGGGTCTAAAACATATAAATTATTGACCTTTGAACAATCTTCTTCAAGTTGAGAATAATAACTTTTTAGACCATCCATATCATTTGTTTTTATATAACCACCTATAGTTGTTACGATATTATCAAAATCATGTTTAAAACCTCTAACACTATCATGCAAAATGTGTAATGTTTTATTATATTCTTCTGCACTTTCTAACTTTTTAGTTGTTGTGACCAAATTCATTATCTTAGCTAAACTGTAAAAACTTAAACCAAAATATGCAAGTAGAAAAATGAAATTAAAAAATGTAAATTCAATAGGTAATATATCAATATATTTTGAACTTAATATTCCTTGTAAAAATATAGTTATAAAGCCAAAAACAAAATTAATTGTTATTATAGATTTGGTCTTTTTATCAAAATCTTCAAGAATATTTAAAGTTACTTTTCTATATTTTAAAATAAGTATTAAAATAAAAACAATCAAATACGTTAATAAATTAAAAGGAACTCTATAAATAAAAATTGAATTATTTTGTTCATAAGTTATATTCAATAAATCTAAATAAGGATTAGCAAGTAAAATTCCAACTAAATTAAATACTATACTTGGAAATAAAGTAGCTATAGTGGATTTTGTAAAACCAAGTTTCATTACAAAAAATAAAACTATAAAAGTAGTCGCATAATTAAATAAAATATTATATGGCCAACTCATACAATAATTAGCAAATACAGCTATAATAGCGGTTGAAATAATATAAATATATTTTACCTTTTTTGTATATTGTATATTTAAAAGATTACAAATTAAATAAAAAGATAAGGGCATTTCAATTAAAAATATAAATGGTATAGAAAATATACTTATTAAAGTTTCATTCGGCGTACTCAACGCCAACCAAATATTATTTAGAACGTTCATTATTATTAACCTCCTCAATCAAACTCTTTTTAAATTTAGGTCCAATCTCACAAGTAGAACCATTATCAAAATACACAATATTACCAATAGAATCAAGATTAGCTATATTATCAATATTAACAATAAAAGATTTATGAGCCCTAACAAAATTAGAAGGCAACAAAGCCATAATTTTATTAAAAGAACTATATGTTTCATAATCACGACTCTTAGTATGAAAAATCAACTTCATACCATCACGTTTAATATACAAAATCTCGCCCTGATCAATTATAGTCTTTTTATTATCAAGTTTAAGATATCTTTTTGGCAATCCATTAATATCATCAAATAAACGAACAATAGTCTCTTCTAATCTATCCGCAGTAACAGGTTTAGCAAGATAATCAAAAGTTTTAAACTTATAAGCCATCATAGCATACTCTAAATGAGCAGTAGTAAAAATAAAATATGTATCTTTATTACTTTCTCTAACCTTTGAAGCAACTTCTAAACCACTTTTATCAGCCTTTAAATTTATATCTAAAATTAACACATCAGTTTTATTATCATCAATATAATCCAATAATTTATTAACATCATTTGTTGATATTCCAACCTTAGCATCATAGCCATGTTTTACAAAAATATTCTCTAAAATTTTTGAAAATTTATCTAAAATATTTACATTGTCATCACAAATAGCGAAATTAAGCATTTTACAATCCCCCTTTAAAATAAATTTGCCAGAAAGAAAGTAATCGACAAAAAAATAAAATTTCCTTTATTTTCCAGCAACAATAACAATATAATCTAAAAATCAAACAATGTCAATAGAAAATTTACAAATTTATCCAATTGGTAAAAATATTAACATCAATAGTGTTTTAATGTTGAACAATAAGTATCAAAAGCAGACAACATATGCTAAAATAATTCAAAAATTTAATATACTAATAAAAGGAATAAAAAACAAAAGAAGACATAAATTTAAATAAGGGAGATGATTAATTTGAAAAAAATTTCTATAATAACAATATTAATAATTTTAATTACTTGTTTAGCATTTATAATAGAAGAAAAAAGTAATGTAAAAACTGTAGAAACAAGTGCTCAAAGCCTTAGCACCAAAAAAATAGGGTGGGGAATAAAAAGAAATGATAATCATAAGCAACCGGATTTAGGAAAGATGAATAAAGAAATTATAGAGAAAAATAATGGTATTGCAATGGGAAATAGTAATGACAAATATATATATCTAACATTTGATGAAGGATATGAAGCGGGATATACTAAGCAAATTTTATCAACATTAAAAGAGACAAACGTAAAAGCAGCCTTTTTTATTACAGCACATTACCTAAATACTCAACCAGAATTAGTAAAACAAATGATTGATGAGGGACATATTGTTGGAAATCATACAGTAAATCATAAAAGCATGCCAACACTTACTGAGAAACAAATAAATTCAGAAGTTATGGATTTGCATAAATCAATTTATAATCAGTTTGGATATGAAATGAAATATATAAGACCGCCAATGGGGGAGTTTAGTGAGAAAAGTATCAGTGTTACAAATTCGTTAGGATATAAAACTGTAATGTGGTCATTTGCATATGAAGATTGGAATGAAAATAAACAACCAGAAGAAAATAGTGCTAAAAAGAAAATTATAGATAATGTTCATAATGGAGAAGTAATGCTTCTACATGGAAATTCAAAAACTAACACTAACATATTAGGAGATATTATTAATGAAATAAAAAATATGGGATATGAGTTTAAATCTCTTGACGAATTTGAAAAATAAAAATTTATAAAGTATATTACAAAAATATTACCAAAATATTTCAAAAATATTTCCAAAAACTGTTGACACAAAGCCAAAAGCATTGTATAATATAAAAGCATGAATTAAGCGAAGAAACCGAATGTGGCTACATTTCTACGGAAAACGGGAATGGAGGGAACTTCGGCGGAGTATGTCATGGCAAAGACCAGGCGGTAAGTTTTTAAAATAGTACTTATCCCAGAATTATCATGCATATTTTGGGCTTTAAAAAAGGGTGTTTTAGAAACACCAGAGTGCGTTTTAACTTGCCAAGGTAATTTAGGCAGAAATCACAACTGCCAACAGGGGAAACCCACAAAATAAAATTTATATAAGGAGGGAAAATTACAATGGCAAACACAACAGTTGTAACAAGTGAAAAAATCAGAATAAGATTAAAAGCTTATGACCATGTAGTTTTAGATCAGTCTGCTGAGAAGATAGTAGAAACAGCTAAAAAAACAGGAGCAAAAGTTTCAGGTCCTATTCCACTACCAACACAAAAAGAAGTAGTAACAATCTTACGTTCTCCACACAAATACAAAGATTCAAGAGAACAATTTGAAATGAGAACACATAAAAGAGTTATTGATATTCTTTACCCAACACAAAAAACAGTTGATACTCTAATGAAATTAGAATTACCAGCAGGTGTTGATATCGAAATCAAATTATAATGCTAACGAAAAAACATTATAATAATGAAATAAAAGTTGTAAATAAACTAGCAAAGCAAGTTTACAAACTAAAAATCTAAAACCAAGCTGATATTACACATAAAACAATGTGCAAATACAAGTATCAGCCAATAGTAAGGAGAGAAAAATGAAAAAAGGAATAATCGGAAGAAAAGTTGGAATGACACAAATCTTTGATGAAAAAGGAAATGTAATTCCAGTAACAGTTATAGAAGCTGGACCATGTACAGTAGCACAAGTAAAAACAGTTGAAACTGATGGATACGATGCAGTACAATTAGGATTCGGTGAAATAAAAGACAAACATATTAATAAACCAGAAAAAGGACATTTTGCAAAAGCTGGTCTTGAAGCAAAAAAACACTTAAGAGAATTCAGATTAGAATCAGTTGAAGGTGTTAAAGTTGGAGACGAAGTTAAAGCAGATGTATTCAAAGCTGGAGAAAAAGTAGATGTTCAAGGAATATCTAAAGGAAAAGGATTCCAAGGTGTTATCAAAAGACATGGACAACACAGAGGACCTATGGGACATGGTTCTATGTACCACAGAAGACCAGGTTCAATGGGATCTACATCAACACCAGGTAGAGTATTTAAAGGTAAAAAACTTCCAGGACATATGGGAAGAGTTACAATTACAATACAAAACTTAGATGTTGTAAGAGTAGATATGGATAAAAATGTTATCTTATTAAAAGGTAGTGTTCCAGGAGCAAAAGGATCTATCTTAAAAATAAAATCAGCTGTAAAGGCTACTAAATAGAAGGAAGGAGGAAATACGAAATGCCAAAAGTAGATGTATATGATATAAAAGGTAAAAAAGTAAGTGATGTTGAATTAGCTGAAGCTATATTTGGAATTGAACCAAATGAGGCAATAGTACATAGCGTACTAGTTAACTACTTAGCTAATCAAAGACAAGGTACACAAAGTACTAAAACAAGAGCAGAAGTTCGTGGTGGTGGTAGAAAACCATGGAGACAAAAAGGAACAGGTAGAGCAAGACAAGGAAGTATCAGAGCTCCACAATGGGTAAAAGGTGGTATAGCTTTAGGTCCAAAACCTCGTTCATACAAATATACTGTTAACAAAAAAGAAAGAAGATTAGCAATTAAATCTTTATTAAGTTCAAAAGTATTAGAAAAAGAATTAACAGTTGTTGATAAATTAGAATTAGCAGAAATCAAAACAAAAACAATGGTAAAAGCATTAGCAGACTTAAAAGTTGAAGGAAAAACATTAATCGTTCTTCCAGAGAACAACAAAAATGTATTAATGTCAGCTAGAAATATTGAAGGAGTTAAAACAATAACTTTAAACAATATCAATGTATTTGATTTATTAAAATACAACAACCTAGTTTTACCTCTAGAAACTGTTAAGAAAATTGAGGAGGTGTACGCATAATGAAACCAGAAGAAATTATAATTGCACCAGTTGTTACTGAAAAAAGTAATGATGAATTACAACAAGGAAAATACACATTCAAAGTTAACAAAAAAGCTACAAAAGTTGAAATAGCAAAAGCTGTTGAAAAACTTTTTGAAGTTAAAGTATTAAAAGTAAATACAATGACAGTTAAAGGAAAAACAAAAAGAGTTGGATACCATACAGGTAAAACTTCAGATTGGAAAAAAGCTATAGTTACTATAGAAACAAATCCAGCAGAAGTATCTTACTTAGCTAAAGGTGGTAAGGCAACTAAGGCTACTAAGAAATTCAAAGATTCTATAGATGAATTTATGGGAGCTTAATTATGATTGGAAATAAAGGTTATGAAGGTAAAAACTTTAAAGATAGTTTAAGGTATGAAATGCCTAAAATAACAATGGCTGACTTAGCAGATGAATTTTTAGAAAATTTAAAAGCCAGAGAAAAAAAGAAAATTGAAAAAAATATCGGGAAAGAACCCGGAGAATAAAAAATATCTGTTATGCGGAGCAGGAAAAATATCCGTAAATAAGTAGAACAGAGAATTTAGCAAAAAACAGTTTTACAACGTAAGACGAAGTTTTTCATAAATTCGAGAAAGGAAAAGAAAAAATGGGAATGAAACACTTTAATGCATACACACCATCAAGAAGAAACATGACAGTTTCAGACTTTGCAGAAATAACAAAGAAAACACCAGAAAAATCTTTACTTGCAAAAAAGAAAGAAAAAGCTGGAAGAAACAGTTATGGTAGAATAACAGTAAGACATCAAGGTGGAGGAAACAGACAAAAATATAGAATAATAGATTTTAAAAGAAGAAAAGATAACATGGAAGCAACAGTTATCGGTATAGAATACGATCCAAACAGAAGTGCAAATATAGCATTAATCCAATATGAAGATGGAGAAAAAGCTTACATATTAGCACCACAAGGATTAACAGATGGAGACAAAGTAATATCAGGAGAAACAGCTGATATAAAAGTTGGAAATTGCATGCCAATCGACAGCATTCCAGTAGGTACATTAATCCACAATATCGAATTAAATCCAGGACAAGGTGGAAAATTAGTAAGAACAGCTGGACAAAGTGCTCAATTAATGGCTAAAGAAGGAAAATATGCAACATTAAGATTACCATCAGGAGAAATGAGAAAAGTTTTAGCTAAATGTAGAGCAACTATAGGAGTTATAGGAAATGCAGATCATGAAAACGTTAAAATCGGTAAAGCCGGAAGAAAACGTCACATGGGATGGAGACCAGAAGTTAGAGGTTCTGTAATGAACCCAGTAGATCACCCACATGGTGGTGGTGAAGGTAAAGCTCCAGTAGGACACGCTGGACCAATGACACCTTGGGGTAAACCAGCTCTTGGATACAAAACAAGAAACAAAAAGAAATCTACAAACAAATTTATTGTTAAGAGAAGAAAATAAGATTTTAAAATATAAAATAGCAATTTGTTACCCGAAAATTTTTAATAATTTTCGGATGGCAATTAGCAATATGAAGGGAGAACATGGTATATGTCTAGATCAAGCAAGAAAAAACCATTCGTTCAAGAAAAACTATTAAAAAGAATAGAAGCAATGAACGAAACAGGAAGTAAAGAAGTTCTAAAAACATGGTCAAGAGCTTCAACAATATATCCACAAATGGTTGGTCATACAATAGCTGTACATGACGGAAGAAAACACGTTCCAGTATATATAGCTGAAGAAATGATCGGTCATAAATTAGGTGAATTTGCTCCAACAAGAACATTTAAAGGACACGCTGGAGACAAAAAAACAACAGTAAAAAAATAAGAATTACGATATAAATAAAGGTGTACCCACCTAATAAAAAAAGGAGGTAAGAAAAGTGGAAGAAACACTAGTAAAAGAAGCAAAAGCAACACTTAAATTTGCAAGAATTTCATCTAGAAAAGTTAAAATAGTTGCAGATTTAATAAGAGGAAAAGATGTTGATGAAGCATTAGCAATAATGAAATTCACACCAAAAGCATCATCAGAAGTATTAGAAAAATTATTAAAATCAGCAATTGCAAACGCTGAAAATAATCATGATATGAAACATGAAAACTTATATGTTGCTGAAATATTTGCAAACCAAGGTCCAACATTAAAGAGAATAAGACCAGCTGCAAAAGGTTCAGCAGTAAGAATTAGAAAAAGAACAAGTCATATAACAATAGTATTAAAAGAAAAGGAGGCTTAATTTAACCATGGGTCAAAAAGTACATCCAACAGGTGCAAGAGTTGGTATAATAAAAGATTGGAACTCTAAATGGTATGCAGATTCAAAAGATTTTGCAAATTATTTAGTAGAAGACCAAAAAATACGTAAATTTTTAAAGAAAAAATTATATACAGCTGGAATTTCTAAAATAGAAATCGAAAGAACAGCAAAAATGGTAAAAATTAATTTATACACAGCTAAACCAGGAATTATAATTGGTAAAGGTGGAGCTGGTGTAGAAGCATTAAAAGCAGAAGTTAGCAAATTAATAGGAAAAGATGTTAACTTAAATATCGTTGAAGTTAAAAACATCGATACAGATGCACAATTAGTTGCAGAAAATATTGCAGGACAATTAGAAAGAAGAATTTCATTCAGAAGAGCTATGAAACAATGTATGCAAAAATCACTTAAAGCTGGTGCTTTAGGAATCAAAACTTCAGTATCAGGAAGATTAGGTGGAGCAGACATGGCTAGAACTGAATTCTATAAAGAAGGAAACATTCCACTTCAAACTTTAAGAGCTGATATAGATTATGGATTTGCAGAAGCAGATACAACATATGGAAAAATCGGTGTAAAAGTTTGGATATATAAAGGAGAAGTTCTTCCTACTAAGAAAATGGAAGGAGGAGACCAATAATGCCATTAATGCCAAAAAGAACAAAACATAGAAAAGTACAAAAAGGTAGAATGAGAGGAAAAGCAACAAGAGGAAATAGAGTTACAGACGGAGAATACGGAATACAAGCTGTAACAGCAGGTTTAATTACAAGTAATCAAATCGAAGCAGCAAGAATTGCTATGACTCGTTATATAAAAAGAGGTGGAAAAGTTTGGATTAAAATATTCCCAGACAAACCAATAACATCTAAACCAATCGGTACTCGTATGGGTAAAGGTAAAGGTGCTCCAGAATATTGGGTAGCTGTAGTAAAACCAGGAAGAGTAATGTTTGAAATCGCTGGTGTACCAGAAGAAACAGCTAGAGAAGCCTTAAGACTTGCAATGAATAAACTACCTAATAAAACAAAATTCGTTGCTAGAGAATCTGAAAAGGTAGGTGGAAATGATGAAGATTAGTAAAATAAGAGAAATGTCTTCACCAGATTTAGAAAAAGAATTAGGTGAACTAAAAACAGAATTATTTAAATTAAAATTTAGTTTAGCTACAAACGGATTAGATAATCCAATGAAAATTAAAGAAGTTAAAAAAGATATAGCTAAAATAAATACTGTATTAACAGAAAGAAAAATAGCAGAAGCTAAAGCATAAAGCGACGATTTACGGAGCGATACTCAATAATTTGCCAGGCAAAAATTTTGAAAAAATTTTTGAATGACGATGAGCGAAACGAAGTGAAGCGAAAGGAGGATTCATAAATGGAAGAAAGAAATCTTCGTAAAACAATGACAGGAACTGTAGTATCTGACAAAATGGATAAAACAGTTGTTGTAGCAGTTGAAACAAGTGTTAGACATGACGTATATGGAAAAACAGTTAAAAGAACATATAAATTAAAAGCACATGACGAAAACAACGAATGCCATGAAGGTGACAAAGTTGAAGTTATGGAAACAAGACCACTTTCTAAAGATAAGAGATGGAGAGTAGTTAGAGTAGTTGAAAAAGCAATAATAAAATAAATGAAAAGTCACAATCTGCACATTTTTAACATTTATTACAAATCTCGGCATACAAACGTATAGCCTCGCCTTGTAATAAATATCAAAAATGCACATCTTATAACTTTGATTTATTTTAAAACAAAAAATGAAGGGAGAATACCAAAATGATACAACAACAAACAATTTTAAAAGTAGCTGATAACACAGGTGCAAAAGAAATTATGTGTATTAGATGTTTAGGTGGATCTTATAGAAAAACATCAAACATTGGTGATGTTATAGTTGCTTCAGTTAAAACAGCAACACCAGGTGGCGTTGTAAAAAAAGGTGATGTTGTAAAAGCAGTTATCGTTAGATCTAAAAAAGGATTAAGAAGACAAGACGGATCATATATAAAATTTGATGAAAACGCAGCGGTAATTATAAAAGATGACGGAACACCAAAAGGAACTCGTATATTTGGACCAGTTGCAAGAGAATTAAGAGAAAAAGATTATATGAAAATATTATCTTTAGCTCCAGAAGTTCTTTAATTTGTAAATATCAGAAAATTTAAGAAGGGAGGCAATCTCTAATGAGAATTAAAAAAGGAGATACTGTTCAAATCTTATCAGGAAATGATAAAGGAAAAACAGGAGAAGTACTAGAAGTAATACCAAAAGCTGACAAAATCGTTGTTAAAGGTGCTAACATCAGAAAAAAACATGTTAAACCAAGAAAACAAGGAGAAGAAGGCGGAATAATATCAGTTGAAGTTGCTATACCAAGTGCAAAAGCAAACGTAGTATGCCCTAAATGTGGAAAAACTACAAAAGTTGGATATAGCGAAGAAAAAGGTGTAAAAGTTCGCGTTTGTAAAAAATGCGGTGCAAAATTAAAATAATAGTGAGTGAAAGGAGGACTAATACATAATGGAAAAATTAAGAGAACAATATGAAAAAGAAGTAGTTCCAGCATTAATGAAAAAATTCAATTATAAATCAGTTATGCAAGTTCCAAAACTTGATAAAATAGTTATAAACATAGGTTTAGGAGATACAAAAGAAAATCCTAAATCATTAGAAAACGCAATGAATGATTTAAGCATTATTACAGGTCAAAAACCAGTAATAACAAAAGCAAGAAAATCAATTGCTGCATTCAAATTAAGAGAAGGTGCAAACATAGGATGTAAAGTAACATTAAGATCAGACAAAATGTATGATTTTGCTTACAAACTATTCAATGTAGCACTTCCTAGAGTTAGAGATTTTAGAGGAGTTTCAGGAAATTCATTTGATGGAAGAGGAAACTACTCAATGGGTATAAAAGAACAATTAATATTCCCAGAAATCGAATATGATAAAGTAGACAAATTAAGAGGTATGGATATTATATTCGTAACAACAGCTAATTCAGACGAAGAAGCAAAAGAATTATTAAAATTAATGGGAATGCCTTTTAAAAACTAGTCAAAAGGAGGAAATAAAAAACTATGGCTAAAAAATCAATGAAAATAAAACAAGCAAGACCACAAAAATACAGCACAAGAGAATATAATAGATGTAAATTATGTGGTAGACCACATGCATATATCAGAAAATATGGTATTTGCCGTGTTTGCTTTAGAGAATTAGCACATAAAGGTGAGATTCCTGGTGTTAAAAAAGCTAGTTGGTAAAAATCGATTAAAAGCAGCAATCTGCACATTTTTAACATTTATTACAAACCTCGGCATACAAACGTATAGCCTCGTCTTGTAATAAATATCAAAAATGCACATCTTACTACTTTAAATCAATTTTTTGAAATATATTGCACAATATAATCAATTTCATCAAATTTAAAGAGCTAAAATAAAAAGCTATATAAATACTTTATAAAGAAAAGGAGGAAAAAGAGTTGAATACTACAGATCCAATCGCAGATATGTTAACAAGAATCAGAAATGCAAATACATCAAAACATAAAACAGTAGATATACCTGCATCAAAAATGAAAACAGGAATAGCTGAAATATTATTCAAAGAAGGATATATTAAAGCTTATGAAGAAATAAAAGATGAAAATCAAGGAATCATCAGAGTTACTCTTAAATACGACGAAAAAGGAAATAGAGTAATTGATGGATTAAGAAGAATCAGTAAACCAGGATTAAGAGTTTATGCTTCTAAAGAAGAATTACCTAAGGTATTAAACGGTTTAGGTATAGCTATAATCTCTACATCTCAAGGTTTAAAAACAGATAAAGAAGCAAGACAATTAGGAGTAGGTGGAGAAGTACTAGCATATGTATGGTAATATCCATTAAAAAGGCGAAAGCTATATGACATAATCAAAATATAAGGAGGAAAAGAAAATGTCAAGAATAGGAAATAAACCTATAACAGTACCTGATGGTGTAGAAGTAAAAATAGATGGACACAAAATTACTGTAAAAGGACCAAAAGGAACATTAGAAAGAGAAGTACATAAAAATATTTCTTTAGAAATGAATGATAATGTTATAAAAGTAACAAGAAAAAATGATGAACCAGCTAACAGAAGTTTACATGGTTTAACAAGAACTTTAATCAATAACATGATAATTGGTGTAACACATGAATACACTAAAGAATTACAAATCAATGGTGTTGGTTACAGAGTTGCAAAACAAGGAACAGGAATAAATATGACTTTAGGATATTCTCATCCAGTAATTATGGAAGCACCAGAAGGAATTACTTTTGATGTTCCAAATGCAAATACAATTATCGTTAGAGGTATTGATAAAGAATTAGTAGGTCAAACAGCAGCTGTTGTAAGATCTAAGAGACCACCAGAAGTATATAGAGGTAAAGGTATTAAATATGCTGATGAAGTTATTCGTCGTAAGGAAGGTAAAACTGGTAAATAAATTCAAATGAAAATCAGCATCTTGCACATTTTTATTTCATTAATCAGACTTCGACGTACAGACGTACGACTTCAGCCTGCTTAATTTATAAAAATGCACAATATACTAATTTTGATTTGAATTAAAATAATAAACCAAAAAATCTAAAACGAAATAAAGCATATTAATTGTATAATTACTACGTAGCTAAAATAGTTTGAGTTTGGCAGGCAAAATTTTGAAAAAATTTTGAATGACGATGACCGGAGCAGAGCGTAGGGAAAGGG